>JYMV01042964.1_pt1 | contig 143787 bp, 111 predicted proteins | sample 338911 | NCBI WGS metagenome assembly JYMV01 (sample SAMN03354496, study PRJNA234377) | hydrothermal vent metagenome | biome: Deep sea; feature: Hydrothermal plumes at the Eastern Lau Spreading Center, Western Pacific Ocean; material: Seawater | place: Tonga | collected 2009 | depth 2000 m m
TCCCACTGGTCGTTTCGCAATAGTTTTCTGTTCATATGGTCTTTCCTCCAATGGCCATAGAAGACACTAACGATGAATGAATGTTAACAGACCCTAAGCACTATTATACTTCTCTATTGATTTAATTTATTTGCTCGTACTAATTTTTGTTTGTTTCCTGCCTGAAAAACAGCCGTTGCGTTGTTGACTTCTGCAAATAAGTTGGATATATTGACCGTAGTCAAAACCTGAGTTAGAGAAAAAGCGAACTTTTTCCAAATCTGTTTGTCTATAAAGTCAACGTGCAAACATACAATATTTTTTCCATTACCGCATTTATTTCTAAAAAGACCGCACCAATTATCGATCAACACGAAATCGATCTGATCAAGCGTTGTCAGAATAGGGATATGCAGGCAATGGAAGAAATTGTTAGGCAATACGAGAATCAGGTCTATAACATTGCTTATGGCATACTTGGTAGTTTTGACGATGCGCAAGATATCACGCAAGATGTCTTTGTATCTGTCTGGGAGAAAATTGGTCAATTCAAGTTTAGATCTAAGTTTTCGACCTGGCTATATCGAATAGCTAAAAATCTGTCACTTAATGAGAAGTCCCGCCGAATAAGGCAAAAAACGGATGCAGTGGAAATTGATGATTCCCAAAAATGGGTGTTGGTGGATCATCAAACTCCAGAGGATGTGATACTTGCATCTGAGCAACAACAGATTTTACATAAGGCACTTGAACAACTTAAAGAATCATATCGTACCATTTTGGTGCTTCGCGAAATGGAAGAGCTTTCCTATGAAGATCTCTCTAGGGTTTTGGGATGTTCTATCGGTCGTGTCAAATCTCGTCTATATGAGGCGAGAATGCAGTTGAGAAAAATTTTAAAGCGAGAAAACCAATGAACAGAAAAAAGATGCAACGACAACTTTCTGCATACTTGGATCACGAGTTAAATGAAGCGGAAAAACTAACTGTTGAAAGACACCTTAGTAAGTGTCAGGAATCAGCCGAAACTTTTGAGAATCTTCAGCAAAACAGCCAATTGATGTCTGGGCTCCGCCAACCAACACCACCTGGTGTTTGGGAAGGAGTTCAATCTCGTATCGAAGAGGAAAAGAAAGGAAGTCGGAAATCTCGTTTTACTGTACCTGTAAGAGGATGGTTTCTACATCCTATACCTGTTGTCTCTATTGTTGTCTTGATTGCTGTATTCGCCTTCTCTCTCTTTACTTTTGATGTTGATCAGAATTCGTTGGAAGATCCGCTTGATTTTTACCTAATTGCTCACAGCGAACAGACGACGGGTTTCTGGTTGATGGCGGATGATTTTTCCTCACAAGAATCATCGATTAGCACCGACTTTACCGTATCAGATGAATCTCAAGCCTATCTGGAGACATACTTTGGGTATTAAGGGGGAAACTGACGATTGGATCCATTCGAAGGATAAAAAGATGCCAAAAACCACTAAAAATTATAATTACCGCAAGATTTTAGAAGTTGCGCTTATATTATGTGTGTGCAATTTTGCCAATGCTGGCGACCAGAAGATGCTGAAGCAACTCCTAGACAATCATGCGAAGGCAAGTTATGTCGTTAGGCAAGTTTTGATTGGTTGGGATACTATCTTGGGGAATTCGTACCTCGTCCGTGAAGAGGTAATTGTTCAAAAACCACCATCCGAATCCCGAAGGCGACTTATTCTATATCCTCTTATGAGTAGAGGAGATCCCATTAACCGTTATGAACAAAGTTTAACCGCCGAACAGCAAACGTCAATTCGAAACAAAGTCATTGAAATGTTAGAATCCGGAGTATCAAGTTGGGAGATAGAAAGTTATGTCAATAGCTCGCTTGAGAAGTATGGCATTGACCGTTCCACGGAGCGGCGACGATTTGTACGAGATAATTTGCCACGACCAAAGCGGATTTCTAGATTACTGAAAGAAAACATAGATATCTTGGGTAGGAATTACGAGATTCAGAAAGGTGACAGTGCTGATAAAATCGCTGGATACGAAACCGTCCTCTTTTCGATTGAACCTAATTTTGAAGATCGGCCCACGTTACGGGTATGGCTAGAAAAGGAAAATGGGATACCACTTCGGTTCGAGCGCATTAATAAATATGGCCAGATGCAATACTTACTGGTTTCCACTCAAATCAGCTTTGATTTGAATGAGGTAGATCGAACCTTGGGAAAACTCGCCAAAGATGAGACGTCTAACGTTCTCAAAGGTAAGGCTAGACAGACTCTTTCACTTCCTGAGGCAGAAAAGGCCTTTGGTCAAAAACTAATCTTACCAAACTATCTTCCTGCAGGTTTTGAATTACACCAAATTGAACCTATTAAATTCCCTCAAACCACTACCACTACTTTGCACTTCCGCTATACTGATGGCTTTCTGACGTTTTCCCTTTTTGAGGCCACAGGTCAAAAATCCGGAATTTTTTCCCGATTCAGACCACGAAGGAGTAAGAGATCACGAAGAAATAATAATGGTAGAGGCAATGATCGTGGAAGTAATCGTAAAGAGGGAAAAATCGAGATTGGTGAAAAATCAATTCGTGTGATGAGACTTCGTCATGCGCAGGTTTATAGTTGGATTGAAAATGATGTGAATTTGAGGCTGATTGGAGATTTGAGCAGATCTGAAATGATCAGGATTATTGAATCCATCAGTAGTAATTAAGAATGCTTCGTATTAGCATAATCCCTTATCCTTTCCATTCCCAAGCAACAGGTTTTCAGATGTCGTTCGTTTAGGTTGCAGTCTGGTTGCTTTGCTGATAATCGATTGCCATTATTGTAATATTTTCCCCAAGTTTGTTTTGCAGCCCTAATGATTGTTCCTATTTTTGTTGTTCCTCTCTCAAGGATATCTCGCTATTTTAAGATAGGGTTTGATCGAGTACAGTTTTGTGATGGAGTCCCTTAGTTGGAGACAGCAATGTTAGAGCCTGTTTGAGTATTCAAAAGCCGGGTTCTACCCACCAGGTTTTCTAACTGGACTTCTCAGGTCTTGATAAAATTTGGATTAATTATACTCATATCCATTGATTTTACGGCACAAAAATGCTGGCCGATAATAAATTGAATTAATTTTCAACAGGCTCTGGTGTACAGAATCGCAGTTGGTAACTTGACCATCTTCAACTTTAAATTTATTAAACGTAATCTTGTAACTCAGCAATTTGTCATTACAGGGATAATGGTATTCAAGGGTGTTTCGGCGAAAAACGCTGTTGATATGGATTATGGAGGAATCTTTTCTTGTAACTTATTCAAGAATTCTGAACAGTAGATCAAATACGGGCCGCTCGTCGACGCGATGCCTGTGTTGTTGTCGGAAGGTAGTTAATGTGCCGGCTTTACTTTGCAGTTCCAACATAGTCTTAATTTCGGTACTCGGAATTAAGTCGTCTAAGGCGAAAACCTCATAAAAATCTTGGCGTTGCTCAGGTTCAAGTACTAAGGGAAGGTTGTGTCGAATTAGACTTAAGAAGATGTTGGCTTGTGGGGTATCGTAAAACTCAGCATCACGCCATTTTCGTCCAATTTTCACGCAAAAGTTGCATTCTGAAATGGAAACAGCGACTTGATCGCTGTCGTTGTAGACACGGAACGAAACAAGAAATAATAGAAACCCACCTCGAGTAATGAAGCAATTTGTTTCCTCTTCAAGGCGCTCAATTCGAATGTGAGATCGACTGCCGTGCCTTAGTTTAGACGCACTATTACCGGCAGAACCGAACCAGACATCATAGATCCACTTTGAGATCGAGAGGACTACAGCAATTATGCTGAAAATGAGAGCGAGTGTTGCACGATCCAAGATAAGAACAAGATTCTTTAGAGGTACAGTTCGAGGAGAGCATGACTTTTTGGGTCAAGCTCGTTGTAGTTAACAATCTCGTAGCGATTTCCATCAACGTCTTTGATCAACACCCGACCTCCACCCATTGGAGCCACGTCCATGCGAGACCCTAAATTAATCTGATTAGGACCAAAATTGGTATCAACCTGCCATTGTGTTACGCCAAATCTCCCATCGATAGAATTGATTCGCACAATCCTCGGCATATAATACGCTTTTTCAAGTTGATCAACGACAATTTTACGACCTGACTTCTTGAGGTCTTTTATGTTTTCTATAACACCAATCTCATTCTCTTCTTTATCAATCAGACAAATGAATTGGTTGGGATCAGACAGGGGAAAAGATCTGATAATTTTAATTTGCTGGTGGACTGAGCCATCGGGTAATGTGACCTGGGGATCACCATATTGGTCTATGCATAACTCAAGATTTTTAGCGTCAAGGAACTCGATTTCATCTTCAATCCTAATAGATTCTAACAAAATTTTACTCCATATACTTTCGTCTAGTCAGTTAATTTAATCAACGGATTTACTATACATCTGATCTGTTTTATGATTTTTCTTGGGAATAACAGGACGTAGGAGAAACAATAACATTTTTTTCTCTTTTTCCCAGAAAAAGCGGAACTTTCCCAAAATGGTTCCATAAGTAAGGAGGAGGATCTGATAAATTAGGAAAAAAAACAATATGTTTATAAAAACTGGCAAGTCTTCTGGTAAAAAAATCATTTTTTTTCTTACCAAAACACTTGATGTTCCTGCTAACGAAAATGCCGCCATTATAGCCAAGAATCCCCAAATCCCAACTCCCCATTTCTGCTTCAGTTTTTCTATAATTTTCATTCTTTAGCCAACTTAAATTAATTTCGGTTTCGAGCCGCTACTTTCCATGTATCAATCAGGTGGCCATCGGCGTCGATGACATAATAAAATTCGTGTAAAGCGACTGTTGGACATACATGCGTCGGCATGACAAAAATTTCCTCTCCAATATCAATGTTATTATTTTTGTCATCAATTTTTATTGTCCAATGTTCCTCGTTGTGGATGCTAACTTCTACCCGTTCAACATCCATTATTTTTCCACGGTCATCTTTTGGATCTGCCGCGATTGCTTTATGTCCCAAATCTAATGTGAATGTCCCTGACGTGGGTATGCTAATCACACGACTCAGCAGAAGCGCCGCTGGAATGAAACCGAGATCGGGATATTTTTGCGAGTAGCCATAGTCGTTAAAGATAAATGTTCCGGGGGACGTTTCGACATCTGGGATCTTTGCATATATAGGAAATGTTGGTGTGCCGCCAAGCACGACTATTGGTACATCAAGACCTCTCTCAGCGAGCATCTCTTTAAAATCGGAGACTAGACCTAACGTCACTTGGCACGATTTCTCCCGATCCATGGGGTTTGAGTCATGGATGTGTCCATCGTAGACATGAAGTCCCCAAGCGTGAAGGCCTTTGGACTGATCGATTTTCGCATAAAGTTCAACAGCCGCATTGCCAACTTCTATACCTGTCCGATGCATGCCAACATTGAGATCAATCATGACCTTTAGTTGTAGGGAATTTTGATCTATTGCCGATGATAGTTGATCAACAACTGTGGGATGGTCAACTATCACTTTAAAGTTAGCCTCAGGAAAATTCTGCATGAGTTTTACTAGGCGTTCTATATTGGGTTCTATGATCTGATAGGCTATAACGATGTCGGATACCCCTACTTCAGCTAACATCCTTGCTTCACGAAGAGTGGCGCACTTGTGTTTGGCGATGCCTGCGTCAAGTTGCAATTGTATAATTTCGGCTGTTTTATGCGTTTTTGTATGGGGGCGCAACTTTGAGACATCTCCGCTAACTATTTCGATCGCACGATCTATGTTCTTTTTAACTAAGTCTAAGAAGACAACCAAAGATGGACTGGGGATTTCATCTTTGTCTCGAATAAAATATGTCTGATCCAAGTGTCTCTCCAATTCCCGAACTGTGAGACTAATTCTAACACGACCGCCGTGTTTCGGCAAGACCAACTATTTCGGTTGCCTTTGGATAATAGCTGGGGTAAAATTTGATTGTAGGCTGTCTTAACCATGAATTTATGTGGATGTGCTTTTGCGGATTTAACGGTCTCGCCTTTAGTGTTCAAGATATGTTATATCGCCAACGTCTCCAGACCTCACTTATCATTTCGGCGATTTGCCACCTTGTTTTGGGATTGATCGTTGTCAAATTTCAGGTTACTCAACCTATAGAATTGTTTGCAAACCGGATCAACGTTGATATATTTCACTTCCAGCCTAAAAGGAGCGAACCGCCCAAAACAGTTAGATCTCTTCCATTACCACTTGTTCCTCAAGCCAAACGGGCCGAAAAGAAACCTGAAGTTTCCAATCCTCCAATCTCGCCCAGCTTAGATTGGACAAAGGTAAATCAGATTGAGGAAAGTCAGCGGCTCACTGCTTATGTGGCGCAAAATGAAAGCCGATCTTCTGCTATCAATAAACGGATATTGCACGGTGGGATGTCTCATGTTGATCTAGTCAAATCTTCTCATAAAGAGGCGCCTAAATTGCGCACTGGTGTTCGTTTGACCAAGATCTCTTCAAATAATAAAAATACAGCACTCAGGACTGTAACCCCTTCTCGAATCCCTTTAGAGACAGAAGGAAGACTTGCTGAGACTTCACCCAACTTAGAACCGGGGCGATTGCGAACAAATCGTCAGCGTGGTCAAGTTTTGCGCTTCGCGTCGATAGGTAACAATTCAGGTAATATACAGACAACGTCGCCTTCATCCAATTATCCCAAGATGATGTCGGATCTTGCTCGCCATCAATTACTAACTTTGTCAGGATCTAAAGTTGATATCGTCTTTGTAATTGACAAAACCGGTAGCATGGTAGATAACGTGCGCGGTGTACGGGCATACATCGATCACTTTTTCGATGTATACGACCGTGAGGGGCATGATATTGCTGTTGGCCTAGTCACGTTTGCTGATCTTGAGAATCACAAAATTAAATGGAGTGGTGTTACGAATGATCGTCGCAAGTTTAAAAAGTGGCTCCATAAGATCGATTTTGAAGGTGGGGGTGACTTGACAGAGTCTGGGCTGGATGCGCTGATGGAAGCAATTCATAAAATCAAATATCGGGAACTAACACAGCGGATATTTGTAATGGTTAGTGATGGCGTCTTCCATGATGCCGACTACGATGGCCGTTCTGATTACAGCCAAGATCAGGTGATTGAAACCCTGCAGAATTATGGTATTCGCGTTGATGTGATTGGTGTGGACTACTTACCTATCAAGCAGATCGCCAACGCGACTGGTGGTAGCTGGCAAATTATTCCTGGCAAAGGGTATTTGGAACGACAACTTCCATTTCTAACAGAGAAAATGCTATCTGAATTTGGAACTGTTATACCAAATGCCCAGTCCTATGGAGATGAGTTAATTGTTTGGATCAGCCGAACACCTCGCCCTAAATCGGTAAAGATCAGCTGGAAGGTGCTCAATCCGATCGGAGAAAGATGTCATGGTGTGTTCACCAAACAGGTGCCGATACCTGATGATAGTTCAGAGTTCATCAAGTTTGCACCACGTATTGATCCGCAGAGCTTTAAGACGGAGTCTGGGATCTATACCGTAATTTATCGTCTCGAGAACGATTTGGGACACCGCAGTATTTTGCGGCGAAACATCGAGTTGTAGGCTTAAGTATAGAAAAATCTAATGATTAAAAAACTTCTGATTTGTGCCACAATATTTGCGTTCGCCCTGACGGCGTTGCGTTCACAGACCCCGCTTCAAGAAGACTACGGTGCTATTCAAACGGCACACGATTTTTACTACGACAAGAAATATGCAAAAGCCTTATCTGCCTATACAGACTTACTAGAAAGTCCACTTCAGACTAATACCAAAGATTTGATCCGGCTAAATATTGGTCGTTGTTATAGCGAATTGGGAGATGATGTAAGCGCTATCCAATCCTTTAGAGCATTAATCGACGAGAAGCCTGACGATTCTTACTCTACACAAGCGGTTTATCAGATTGCTAATCTTTACGCGAATCGTTACCAGTATGGAGAAGCAACACAAGCTTGCAGAAAACTTGCCGAGAAATATCCTGATACTAAAACGGCGTCAATAGCCAGTTACTTGACAGCACAATATCTCTACTACGATCAGAGATATGATGAGGCGATAAAGTGCTATCATGATTATTTAAACAATTATTCATCCTCGCCTTATCGAGTCAGTGTAATCCAAACATTAATCCGTATTTACAGATCACGCCAAGAATACAAAGAAGCGGAGAAGTTGATTCGAGATCAACTGGCCATTAATCCAAGCGATACGAATCTCTTCGAACAACTTGCGGATCTTTATAAATCTCAAGGTAGGCGAAAGGAAGCTCTTAGTCTCTACCAAAGTGTCCTTGAAAAAAATCCAGGTGACACGGACTTACTGAAAAAACTGGGGGAGCTATACGCAGAATCTGGACAGAAGGATTTAGCCATTGAACAGTGGTCAAAAATTACCAGCAGCGGCTCCAACCAGTACTATCGTTACCAGAAGCTTGGCCAAGTATATTTATCCAATCAGATGTATGATAAAGCTGTTGATGCTTACGAAACGGCGCTTGAAATCAACCCCAAAAATTCGTATCTATACACTCAATTGGCAAATGTATACAAAATTCAAGGGAAAATTGAAAAAGTAGTTGATACTCACCTACAGGCGCTTAGTATTATTGACATTGGTTATGCTGGACGCGGTGAGATTATTCCAGAACTGGCTGAAATTTACGAAGGAAATCAACGTCGTCAATTACTCAACAACATAATTCATCGAATTGAAGTAATGCTTCAGCAGAATCCTCAAAATGCAAAAATGGTGCTGGCACTGGCAGAAATTCATTTTCATCAAGCTGATTACGAAGCATCACTCAGAAACTTCAGACGGCTAAGCAACCTGTATTCTGCTGATCAGGGGCGGCAGCTCGAAAAACACGCACAAATTCTTGAACGGGAAGGAATTTTCTCCGCAACCCAATTTTACCAAGCAATTGCTGAGTTCTATCCAAGCAGTCATTTGAAGCGAAGTGCCCAAGTAAAACTCGCACAACTTTACAAAAAAGCCAAAAGATGGAAAGAGGCAATTGCGGTGTTGCGACAAATATCACCATCGGATTCATCAACTCAGGTGTTGCTTGGTAAAATTTATCTGGATGGATTACATAACCTTGACATCGCAGAAGGAATATTTCAGCAACTCTCCAGTCAACAGTTGTTTCCTAATCTGCGACAGCAGGTGAATTTATTAATCGCCGAATGCTATATTTTGCGCGGCAGATCAACTGCAGCACAAAGTATTCTTGGTCCACTAGTCAAAAAACCCGGCGATTTTCAACTACCCGCTCAAAAATTGATAGGAGATTCCTATTTTTTCAAAGCGGAATTCGATAAAGCGGTTAGTCACTACAAAAAAGTACTCGAAATCTCGGTGTCTGATCCCTCGAGTAATGATGCATTAGACTTGATTGCTCTTATTCAATCCAACGGAGATTTTAACAAATTACCACTTAAGAGTTATGTTGGAGCTGTGGCGGCAAATCGGCGGGGCGAAATAGGGGCTGCAATCCAGATTTGCCAGGGTGTAATTCAGGAGTTCTCAAATTCATTTATCGTTGATGATGCTTGGTGGTTAATTGCTCAGATCCAGGAACGCCAAAAGGCTTATACTAAAGCAATTGAAACTCTACAAAATATCATAGAAGTTTCCCAATCTTTAATCGTACCAGAAGCACAGGCCAAAATTGCTGATCTGTATCTACTGAAAAACGAACCCGAACTTGCTATTCAGAATTATACGTCACTGGTTGCAGATTACCCTGATAGTGTCATGGCAAATTACGCTCGGCAACAGATTGATCTGCTTGGTAAAAATCAACCTGTGGTTGAATAAAAATGTTGTAAGACTAGGTCTTAACTTTTGCTTGAATTTGGCTATTGTCTATGCTAGAATGCCGGAATCTGTCTTGCAGTTAAGGATAAAGGAGATCTAACTAAATTTATGAAGGAATACCAAACAAAAAATATCCGAAACATCGGTTTAGTTTCACATTCTAACGCTGGCAAAACCACGCTTATAGAGGCAATCCTTTTTAACAGCGGCACCATTGACAAGATGGGAAGTGTTGATCAAGGAACTTCAGCCAGCGATCATGCGGATGATGAAATTGAACGAAAAATAACCATCAACTGTTCGATCTGTGTTGCAGAATGGGAAGATCATAAACTAAATTTGATTGATAGTCCTGGAGCAGATGATTTTTATGGGGATCTTGAAAGCGTCCTTCGGGTTGTAGATGGTGTGATTGTTATTGTTGATGCTACAATGGGAATTGAAAGTGGTACTGAAAAAGTGTGGGAAATTATAGAAAAATATAATCTCCCAGCTACTATTTTTATCAATAAAATGGACAAGGAAAATGCGAATTTCGCAGAAACTATCGATAACATAAAGAACATTCTTGAGGTATCAACAGCAACGACTCAATTACCGATAGGCCAAGATTCTGATTTCTCAGGCATAGTAGACCTCATCCAAATGAAATCATCTTTAAAACCGAATGGTAGAGATGCCCATCCCGAATCCGATATTCCCACCGACATGGCGGATGCTGTCGAAGAAACCCGAGAGGAATTGATCGAGGTCGCAGCTGAAAGCGATGATGGATTAATCGAGAAGTACTTTGAAGAAGGAGAACTTTCGTCGGAAGAGATTCAGCTTGGCATCCAAAACGCTTTTCGTAGCAAGGCTAGAATTGTCCCTATACTTTGTGGTTCAGCACTTGAAAACATTGGTGTTCAAAATTTGATGGATTTTGTCGTTGAATGTTTTCCCTCTCCGGAAGATGCCGGTATAATTGAGAGCGAAGACGGTGGAATGACTCGTGATGCGGGCATATCGTCTCCGATGTCCGCATTAGTTTTCAAAACTTTGGCAGATCCTTTTGCTGGGCGATTAACGCTGTTCCGAGTTTATTCAGGTGTTTTGATCGGTGATTCTCAGATCTTCAATTCAGCCAAAGGCCAAAATGAAAAGATTGGGAAAGTCTCATTCATGAATGGCAAGCATCTTATCGATACTCCTCAAATCGTCGCGGGGGATTTCGGTGTTGCTATCAAACTTATCAACGCTCAGACAGGGGATACTTTTTGCGATGCGGATAATGTTATTCAACTTCCCTCAATTAATTTTCCAAATCCGGTCATTTCTTTTGCAATTCTACCAGCACGTGAAGGTGACGATGAAAAGCTGTCAACCATTCTACAACGTATGTCTGAAGAGGATCCAACCTTTCGGATAGAACGTAACGATACAACTCGACAGTTGCTGGTATCTGGATTAGGTGAAGTCCATCTCAATGTTATACGTGGACGTATGAAAGATAAGTTCGGTGTTGAAACAGCAATAGAAGATCCGAAAGTAGCATACAGGGAAACCATTCGTGGTCGTGCTAATGGAATAAGGGGAAGACTGAAGAAACAAAGTGGTGGTCGTGGACAGTTTGGAGAGGTTTGGATTAACTTGGAGCCAACACAACTTGGGGAAAGCGGGGATGATGAATTTGAATTTGTGAATAAGGTTGTTGGTGGTTCTATCCCAACCAATTACATTCCTGCGGTTGAAAAAGGAATACGTCAGACTAGAACAAGTGGAGTTCTGGCAGGTTATCCGTTTGTCGATTTTCGGGTTACGTTGTACGATGGTAAACATCATCCAGTTGATTCGTCTGACCTCGCCTTCCAAATTGCTGGATCTCAAGCTCTGCGGGATGCTACTCTTGATGCTAAACCGGTAATGCTCGAACCAATCATGGATGTCGAGATTTCCGTGCCGGACCAGTTCATGGGTGATGTCATTGGCGATCTAAATAGTAAGCGTGGTCGCGTAATGGGTGTTGAACAAGTAGGAAAACGTCAGGTCATTGGCGCCACTGTCCCATTATCAGAAATGTTTCGTTATTCGATTGATCTCAAATCGATTACTAGTGCTCGTGGTAGTTTTACCATGGACTTTTCCCGTTATGAACAGTTGCCGGATGAACTGGCTCAGAAAGTTATTGCCGATTCCAAGACGGATGACACTGAGTGATTTGAGATACCTTAGCGTAAATATCTGGCCATTGTTCCCTTCTCTACTTCAATTTCTGTGATTCATCAATGGTTTTGCGTCTCGGGCTTGATCGTTCCTACCAGTGGGTTCAATGACTTCAGCATATCTAAGGCCCTTTTGGTCTTTTGTTTTTCCTTGAGTTGATTCCCATAAGGTCATACCTTAATTAGATTGTCCCGAGATGTAATTATCATAGCTAGAAATTAACCGGCTTCCAATGTTCAAATGCATAGTTTGCAATTGGAGTTAGATGATACTGTGGCTTGATATTTCGGTATCCATCTGTTATACTCCCCTCTGAATCAGAACGCTGGTATAATTGATTCCTAGCCGTTTTCTGAGCTTGGTTTTCATTCGATTCTTATTGAATCTACTTTAATTTTTACTCCAAATATCTGTGGGAAGGTCGACGTTTCGTGGGCAAGAATGCTAAAAGTGGGTTAGTTTGGTTGATTATCATTGCGATCATCGCTTTTGCGACGTGGAATATGATAGGATCCAAAGAAACTGTCTACCAGCTTGCTGCTTCTGATTTTTATAGTCTCATCCAGCAAAAAGGCAGTAGAAATTTTTTCGACGTAACGCAAAAGATTAAGATTGGTCAAGAATTAATTGAAGGTAGGTTTAGGGATAGTGCAGTTAAAGAAGTTGAACAAATTATCGGTCGCCAATCTCCAACAACAGAATTCCCTAGTGATTGGAAGGGGGATTTTAAGACGTCCCGTGACCTATTTTCCAATTACCCACTTCAAGAAAAGTTGATTGAATATGGTATTCCATTTGACAATAAGCCAAGTTCAAATTTTCCACAATGGCTTGTTATATTTGGAACAACAATCCTGCCGATTGTACTTTTTATTGGCATAATGGTTTTCATCTCAAGACAGATGCAGGGAGTAGGCAATCGGGCGATGTCGTTTGGCAAAAGCCGCGCGCGCTTGCACTCAGAAGGTCAATCTAAGAAGAGCTTTGAGGATGTCGCTGGTTGTGATGAAGCAAAAGAGGGATTAGAAGAAGTCATTCTTTTTTTACAGGACCCCAAACGCTTTCAAAAACTCGGCGGGCGTATTCCCAAAGGTGTTTTGTTGATGGGACCTCCTGGTACAGGAAAAACTCTACTTGCTCGTGCCGTTGCCGGTGAAGCAGATGTTCCATTCTATTCGATCAGTGGATCTGATTTTGTCGAAATGTTTGTTGGTGTTGGTGCTTCACGTGTACGGGATCTTTTTGATACTGGGAAGAAGAATGCCCCCTGTATTATTTTCATTGATGAACTTGATGCTGTTGGCCGACATCGTGGTGCTGGTATCGGCGGAGGGCATGATGAACGAGAACAAACGTTGAATCAGCTTCTTGTTGAGATGGATGGCTTTGACACAACTGAAGGCGTTATTCTTATCTCGGCAACAAATCGACCCGATGTCCTTGATCCTGCCCTACTACGTCCAGGACGATTTGACCGGCAGATTGTAGTAGATCTGCCAACGGTGAAAGGTCGCGAGGAAATTTTTAAAGTTCACTCGTCTCCACCAATAAAACTTGCAGATGATGTTGACATGTCAGTCTTAGCCAGGTCGACACCATATTTTTCTGGTGCGGACATCGCGAATATGGTAAATGAAGCTGCACTACTTGCGGCGAAAGAGGATAAAGAAGCTATCAATCAAGCGTGCCTGGATGAAGCGAAGGATCGCGTAATGATGGGGCCAGAACGACGGAGTATGGCACTCAGTGACGAGGAGAGAAAAATCACGGCCCACCACGAAGCTGGTCATGCAATACTCAACCACTTCTTGCCTGAAAGCGATCCAAACTATAAATGTACCATTATCCCGCGTGGGCGGGCGTTGGGAGTAACGGTAAAACTCCCGGAAGTAGAGCGTTACAACTACGGCAAAAAATATTTGTTGAGTGAGATTGTTGTCCTGCTTGGAGGTCGTGTTGCTGAAGAGATTATGTTTGGTGAGCAGACAACTGGTGCCCAAAATGATTTCGAAAGATCCACTAGCATGGCACGGAAAATGGTGACGCAGTGGGGGATGAGTGAGCTAGGACCATTGTCATTTGGCAATGGCAAACGTGATGAACAAGTTTTTCTTGGCAAGGAACTAGCACACCAACAAGACTATAGTGAGAACACTGCTATTGAAATTGATCGTGCTGTCAGGCAGATTATTAACGAATGTTATGATCAGGCACGAACGGTTATTGAAACCAACCTTGATGGATTGAAGAAACTTGCCGAAAATCTGCTTGAACATGAAACGCTGGTTCTGTCTCAGATCGTAGAGATTCTTGGTCCACGTCCTTCACTATCGTCATAATTGAAAAGTCTGTAAAGACTAATTTAAGCTATTATTAGTCATCATTTTTCGTCGGAAGATTGATCAACACATAAAGTCCTCATGAAGAAAACATTTCGTCAAGAAGTCGATAAGTGCAGCCTGGCATTATAAATATTCAAATGAGCTTTGCAGGGTTATGGTTTGCTGAAGTCACATTGCCTGTAGGCTCATTTACTTTCCAAAATCCTTCCCAAACAGGTGTTTTTCCAATCTCGTAAATCATGACCCCGAAACAGGTGGTACTTGGCAAGCGAACGCTCATCATGGGTATTTTGAATGTAACGCCAGACTCTTTTTCGGATGGTGGTCGGTTTGCCTCTACGCAGCACGCAGTTAAAAATGCCAAAAAGATGGTTGACGATGGTGCAGATATTATCGACATTGGTGGCGAATCCTCTAGACCTGGTGCAGATCCAGTTTCGGTCGATGAGGAGTTGGAACGGGTAATTCCCGTTGTTCGAGGCGTGACAGATGAAACTGAGGCCATTATTTCCGTTGATACATGTAAAGCTGCTGTCGCAGATCAAGCACTTCAAGCAGGAGCAGACATGATTAACGACATCACCGCACTTCGGTTTGATCCGGATATTGTACATGTGGTTGCTGAAGCCAATGCTAGCATAATACTAATGCATATGCAAGGTAATCCACGTACGATGCAGCAGACTCCAGCTTATACTAATCTTATTGATGAGGTTAGCCTGTTTTTGCAGGAAAGTATTGAATTCGCTGAATCCAACGGAGTAGCGCCGGGGCGGATTTTTATTGATCCCGGCATCGGTTTCGGTAAGACCGTCCAACATAATTTGGAAATTTTGCGGCAACTTGATCAGTTCAAAAGATTAGGTAAACCGATGTTAATCGGAACCTCTCGAAAATCCTTCATTGGTAAGATTCTAGATCTGCCAGTTGAATGTCGACTTGAAGGAACTGCGGCCACAGTAGCTTGGTCAATTGCGGGTGGAGTTGATATTGTGCGTGTTCACGATGTTAAGCCAATGAAGCGTGTTGCAAAAATGACGGATGCCATCTATCGATATTAATTTCTTCCGAAACAGACAAAATCTGATGCAATCCCAGTCCCCAATTCGTCATCAAGTTGTTATCGGAGTTGGTATTGATCTAGTCGAAATTAAGCGCATCAAAAAAGCAATCAGGAGATGGGGAGAGAGATTTGAGAAGCGTGTTTTTACCGTGCAGGAAATTGATTACTGTGGCAAGGAAGAAGTAGGCTTTCAGCGATTTGCCGCCCGATTTGCGGCAAAGGAAGCAACATTGAAGGCACTAGGTACAGGTCTGGTTGGTGATATGAGATGGCATGATGTGGAAGTTATTTCTAACCCATCGGGCCAACCTCATCTTCAGCTTAGTGGGAGTGTTGCTAACTGTGCAAACCAAATGGGTGCATCACAGATGCTTCTTTCGCTTTCTCACACGGAGAACTATGCGATTGCAAACGTTATACTCCTTGGAACAACAAATTGAAAATTCAGTTTATCCGCTTATTCTTTTTTTCTAAACTTATTCTTCTCCTATTGATCATTGTTGATGCTGTATTCTCACAGCAAACTCAGGTTAACAATATCCCGCAATCAAACGCCAATCTTTTTCTACGAAAGCTTACCTTAATTGAAACCTATAATTATTCAGTGCTAACCAGCTTAAACCATAAACCACATCTAGTCTATTATAGTGTACGAAATCCTCGGTTAATAGCAACAATCTTAACCAGGAAAAATAAAACGGATTATTTCTCTGATGATAAGATTTATCATTTACCTGCGGAAAGATTAGAGTTTGTTCGCTTGGTTTCATTAATTAAAAGAAATCGGCTGAGTCTTGATTTTGGATTTGACCATGCGGGTTATTTTAGTCGCGTGAATGTCGAAGGGAAATCAGTCAACGCCTTTCCAAAAACAGATATGGCGCTTGGATTGCATTACAGTACACAACTTAGCCGAGTATTGATAGGGTTTGACGCTAGGTGGATACGCTCAAAATTGTTGTTAGACCAAAAAGGTCAGATTGGACACGGCTATACATATAATTTGGGGGCAATTTATCATTTCCAGCGGAACTTTCGGATGGGTGCGGTGTTGAGAAATATGAGTAATGGTCTATCGTTTGCAGATAACGCTGTTCCTGACTGGATTGAGCGGGATATTCTGATTTTCGGTCTGTATAATTTTCAGTTCCAAGGCTTTGCTTGTTCGCTTGCGGTTGATGTTAATCCGCCTTTTAAGAATGGGATCCGTGCCAAGGTCCGTAGTGACATCAATTATAAAACCGTCACTTGGCAAGTCGGATACCGACAACATGTCGATAGACGCACTTATCCATTTGAAATTGTTGAAGCCAACGAATCGCAAGTTAGTGACAGAATCTGGACAATTGAAGGGATAACTCTGGGTGTTAATGTCAGATTAGGATCTACCGTAATAAATATTGGTTTTGAACCTCAAGTGCGTCCAGTAGCACAATCTGGTGAGAGGATCCGAATTGATCGGGGTAGAGCCGTTTACATATTTTCCATTCGTCAAAGCCTTTAAAAATGTCTAATCAATACGAGACGATTGATGGAGTTACTGAATCGAAATTAGTTATTAAAAAGTCCCGATTTATTGGACTCGCGACTTCAACGGGAAATCTTGAATCGATTGAGAAATTTCTGAGTTTTGTGCAGTCACAATTCCCTGGTGCAACTCATTATTGCTACGCCTACAAAATTAAACTTGTAAACCAATTATGTGAGTATGCGAATGATGCTGGCGAACCGAGGAATAGTGCTGGACAACCCATCCTTTCTGTGTTGAAAAATTCAGGTTTGTCGAACATCACTTGTATCGTAGTTCGTTACTACGGTGGAACTAAGCTTGGTGTTGGAGGATTAATTAGAGCATACAGCGAATGTACGCGGAATTGTCTAGGTGTTGCTAAGAGAAAAACCGAAATTTTATACAGCGAATTGCAAATCCAGATAGGATATAGTCAAGTCGGCACGCTATTTAAGCTTTTGGATCGATTCAAGGGGGAGTTAATAAACATACATTACAATGAGGTCGTCAATCTTAAATTTAAAATGCGACAGCAGAAAGTCCAACATTTTCAAAGACAATTAGATGCCATTAACTTGGTGGCAAAGGACATCTAGAACAGGTCAAATATGATTAAACAAACAGCTACAGGATGGAGTTTTGTGAGAGGTGATTTTACCACCGAAAAATTTCTTAATACGATTGCCAACATTGGTTATGCGGGTGTTGAAATGATTGATACTGATTATTGGAGTCTGGCCTTTGATCTTGGATTGGTCCTTGCGACGATTGGCGGTCATAATTCATTGATCGATGGTCTAAACAAACGGGAGAACCATGATTGGATAGAGGATGAGATCTTTGCTAATATCGAAGTGGCAGTTACAAACAAAATCCCGAATCTTATTTGTTTCTCAGGAAATCGTTACGATGGGTTAACGGATGAGGCAGGGATTGAGATTACCGCAGAGGGACTTAGTCGGGTTGCCAAAGCGGCTGAAGAGAATAATGTTACGCTTGTTCTTGAACTACTTAATAGCAAGGTAGATCATCCTCAATATCAGTGTGATCGAACGGCTTGGGGCGTTGCTGTCTGCCAGAAAGTTAATTCATCACACGTCAAGTTGCTCTATGATATCTACCATATGCAGATTATGGAAGGTGATTTGATTCGCACGATTAGTCAAAATATCAATTTTATTGGTCACTTTCATACGGCAGGGAATCCAGGTCGTAACAATCTTGATGATAATCAGGAGATATACTATCCTCCTGTCATAAAGGCGATTGTTGAAAACGGGTATAACGGTTATACCGGCCATGAATTTATTGCTCAAGGTGACCCGGTTGAGGCCTTACAGCAGGCGTACAATCTCTGCCAAATGAGTTGCTAGATGTTTAAAAGCATTTAGAGGTGATCCTATTGGGCGGAATTAAATACACGAAGACACACGAATGGATTATGATAACTGATGAAAGCAGTTGGATTGCCACGATGGGTATTGCTGAACATGCCCAGTTAATTCATGGCAACATTGTATTTATTGAAATGGCCGAAATTGGCGATGAATTTGAAGCTGAGGAAATAATTGGTCAGATTAACGCGGTGAGCGGAGAAACAATTCCCATTCATATACCTGTCACCGGTGAAGTTATTGAGATCAATGAGTTAATTGAAGAAAACATTGATCTCATCAATCAATCCCCAGAGGGTGATGGTTGGATTCTTAAAATTGCTTTTGAAAGTAGTGTCGAATTTGAATCTTTGATGGATCAGGATGATTACAATATGTATCGGGATGATCACGATATGTATAAGGAAGATGACGACTTAGATCCTGATTACTTTTATGATGATGCGTAACGAGTATAAAAGTGATTATTAATCTGTTTCCGTCACAAATATTTGTCGTGTAATCGTATGTTTTTTGGCATTGATACGTTGTCGAATGCGATAACCAAGATCAAGAAGATCAGCGGTTAGATCTCTGATTGCTACGAATGTCGTTTTAGGGGCCAGATGGCGTGTATTCTGCATAATCTCCCTTTCCTGAGCTCTGCTAGCAATCAGCGTAATGCCGTAAGGTAGGTTAGTGATAACTGCGTCAAATTGTCCGCTAACCTTTGTTGCATCAGCTAAGTTAATCTCGCCCTGTAAGTTGTAATGTGCTAAATTTCGCCGTGCTGCTTCAACCATCTTGTAATTGTTGTCGCAGCCAAACACTTTAATATCCATCAATGCGGCTTCAATCAGAATCGTTCCTGTTCCACAACATGGGTCCAAGATGCAATCGCCTGGGGCTGCAGTTAGATTAACGACTGTGCGTGCCAAACGCGTTGGAAGGGAACTTGATGTACTGTGTGGTCGTTTCGTATGCTGATACCACTTGCCATCTGATTCAGACGAAACTTTGCCGAAATAAATTTTTGTTTTTGTTACTAATACTAAGAAAACAACACTTGGTTGATCAAGATTCGGGTTGCCACCGATGACAGCTCCCACTTGATGTGCAATGGATTTGGTATCGGCTTTGAGTTTGCGTGGACGTTTTGCAACGGAAACACGAAAGCCATCCATGTGCAGTTGCATGTTTTTAATCTGGCTGACGATTTCGGAAATGTGCTCTGCTTCAAAAATAATATCAATACACATTTTGACGTAGGCTCCTCGGCTTACGTCAATACATTTCTCCGAGATGGCGATGCCAAGTGAGTTTGGTATCGCTCCGACCAAAGCTGCAGTTTCTAACCTGATGAGATCGCCGTTTTGGTCTGGGACAGCAGTTAGGTAAAGGTATCTGGCGGGACACATCTGTGGGATGTTATCATAATCTTGTATTACTAGTCAAAGGAGATTAAAGTTATGCTGATAAGTTTTTCACTAATCCTCTTTAATCAGTTATCGAAAGCGGAAGAACTTTTCCAAGAAGGGAATTCTTTACTGGAAGAAGGCCATATGCTAGAAGCGATTGATAAATACATTGAAGTTACCAATGCTGATTCAGGACATATGAATGCTTACGCCAACCGTGGGCTTGCTTATTCCTATATGGAGGATTACGAGCAGGCAATTAAGGATTTTACAAAAGCAATGGAGCTTGATCCAGAACAGGAAAATCCGGAATTGCCAACGCTTTTCCTCAACCGAGGATTCGTGTATTCAAACACAGACGAAGTCGAAAAAGCATTTGAGGACTACGGTCGAGCACTACAAATGAACCCCGCGTTCGCGGAAGTATTTTGTAACCGAGGCATGCTCAACCAGAAACAGCAGCTCATAGAAAGAGCAATATCCGATTATCGAATGGCAGCAGACTGTGCCCCAGAATCTGAAGCTGGTTTACTGGCATTTCGGTTGCTAGGCGCGCTTGAAGAAGGACAAGAAAACTAGAATTCAGACACGGATAATGGAGTTTTTTAAATCAATGTCACTGATTCAATTGGAAAACATCACCAAATCATATGGGAAGCAACAGGTTCTAACTGATATTTCCCTGAAAATTAACGATGGTGACCGTTTAGGACTTGTTGGTCGAAACGGTTCAGGTAAAACTACACTCACTAACATTATTGCTGGTCAAGTTTTTGACTTTGAAGGAAAGTTGAATAAAGCAGGGCATGCCAAAATTGGTTGCTTTCAGCAAGACGCACAATTAGATTCAGAGACAACATTGCGTCAGGAGATGCTAAAAGTATTCCATGACCTGCGTAATATCGAGGATGAAATCCTACTTACCTGTGAGAAACTAGATCATCAACCGGGTAACCAGGGTTTGATTGATAAACTATCATTACTACAGGTAGAACATGAACAGCTTGGTGGTTATGACTATGAATACCAGATTGAAAAAACCTTGTATGGATTAGGGTTTACTGAATTAGAATTTAATCTACAGGTAAGCTTGTTGAGTGGTGGACAGAAAAGCCGAGCTCTGCTCGGCAAGTTTCTACTGCAAAAACCGGATCTGCTTCTACTTGATGAACCGACTAACCATCTTGATATCAATGCAATTCAGTGGTTGGAAATTTTTATCAAAACTGAGTTTAAAGGTGCAGTTCTTACAATTTCTCACGATCGCTACTTTCTTAACCGAGTTTCAGATAAAATTGTTGAGCTTAATAACTACCGAATCAAAGAATATCGTGGAAACTACACGTTGTATTTGAAAACGAAGGAAATTGAAGATTTAACCCAGGAACGACTATACAACAAACAGCAACAGCGCATCGCACATGAAGAAGAATTCATCCAACGAAATATAGCAGGACAACGCTCGCGTGAAGCCAAAGGACGGCAAAAAAAACTGGACCGACTTAAACGTATCGAAAAACCGACGTCTCAACTGCCAGCAATGAAACTTAATTTTGTAACCGCTGTCCGAGGTGGAAATGACATTCTGAAATGTTGGGATCTGGGCATCAGTTTCGGTGGGAAAGCTATATTTGCGGGGATCAATGCCGAAGTTTTTCGGCAGGATGTTGTTGGTTTAATCGGTCCCAATGGTGTTGGGAAAACGACTTTTTTCCGTCTAATATTAGGTGAAATAGAACCAACCCTGGGAAAATTAAAACTCGGTCAAAACTTAAAAATTGGCTACTATGATCAGGAAATGAAAGGATTGAACCCATCAAACACCATTATTAATGAGATTAGCGAGCTCAAACCGGATTGGACACAGGAGGAACTCCGAAATTACTTGGCTCGTTTTCTCTTTTGGCACGATGATGTTTTCAAAGTAATCACCAACCTCAGCAATGGAGAACATGCACGCCTTATATTTTCCAAGCTTCTGTTGGATCAACCTAATCTTTTGCTTCTCGACGAACCAACTAATCACTTGGATATTCCATCAATCGAAGCGCTTGAGGTTGCACTAAACGATTACTCGGGAACGATACTGGTAATATCACATGATCGGCACTTCCTCAACAAGATTGCAAACAAATTTTTGGTTTTTGGAAACGGCAGAGCGGCACTGTTTCAGGGAATCTATACAGAGTATGAAGCGCACCCGCAGAATCACCAAAGATCTGAAACATCAACATCGGTCGGAGGGAAAAAAGAGAGAAGAAAAAAAGAAACCCTAAGCAAGAATGATAGCTCGAAAGAACGTGTCCTAATTGCTACAGAATCAAAAAAAACAAAACGAAAAAAACGAAAAGTTTCTCAGAATTTTCTTAGCCAGTAAGTTTCTCTTTAAGTTTCTGCTGGATTTCCTCCATCATGACCCCATCGCGTATTTTCTTGCCATTCTGATCTGAAACGTAGAATGAATCGATAGCCATCATTGCTTGTGTTGTCACCTTTGCCAGTGAAACATTCAAGCCGAGTTCATATAACACAGTTGAAATGGCATAAAGAAGTCCAAGCCTATCCTTGGCACGTATATCGATGATAGTTTCTTGATCAGATTCAATGTTGTCAAAACGGATCTCTGGATGTTCTGATGAAGGCTGTGCCCTCATTTGTGATTTAGGGGTATTAGGTTCCCCAACGATTTCTTCTATAAGTTTTTCGTTTTGCCATACTGCTGTCAACGTTTCTTCGATCTTTTCGCGTCGCTTAGGTGTCATGATCGGCGTTTCCGTATTTTGCCCTTGATTTAAATCAATTTCATTTATAGTAAACACATAGATAGCATATCCATCTTTTCTGGTGTTGACTGAAGCACTCATAGTATTGATATTTTCAGAGACTAAGACACCTGCAACCTTCCGAAAATCTCCACGCTCAATGTGGGCACAGATACCAAGTTGTGCGTAGTTATCTCCTTCCTCAAAACAGGTTAATACAAACGGATTATCTTCCAGCTTTTCTATCAGCCTAATTTGCTTGACGATAAATTCTGGTTTATAGAAGATAAGCTCATGCCTCGGCATTTGCATGAAATGCTGTTCGATACTTTCCATATTGATTTCTTGACCAATTAAGTCGATAACGTCTTTTTTTAGTTTGGTAATCCTGAACTCACCGGTTTCTCCTCTCAGGAATTCAAGTGTCCGTACATAGAGATCCTGAAGTAGAATGGCATTCCAACTGTTCCAGATTGATGGTGAAACGGCACGGATGTCAGCGAATGTCAAGAGATATAACATTTTAAGTTGGCTTTCATTACCAACCAAATCCGCAAAATTCTGAATGACCTTGATATCATCTAAATCGCGTTGTTGTGCAATATGACTCATATGCAGATGGTTTCCCACTAGAAAGAGAACTAAATCCTGATCTTCCTGCTCAAGGCCAAGCCGCTCAAGCACATCTACCGACATTTTCACGCTGTATGGATCATGATTGCCATAATTTTGTACCCCCTTACCAACGTCGTGTAATAGAATTGCCAGCCTGAGAATTTCCGGCTTTTCGATTTCCTGCATGATATCAATAAAAATTTGACCGTTCTCAATATCTTTGAGTGTTTCTTCTTCAAGATTTTCGATAGCGTAAAGTGTGTGTTCATCAACCGTATACTGATGAAAATAATCAAATTTTACTAAGGAGCGAATTGTCGCAAATTCAGGGATATAGTGATCAAGTACTTGCCAGCGGTGCATACGGCGCAAGGTCACAGCAACATTTTTTGGATAACGTAAAATTGACATGAACGATTCTGCAACTGTAGGAGAGTGTCGAAAGTCGTCATCGATCAAGTCGAGGCTTGTGGCTATAACATTTCGGACGTTAGCACTAATAGGGAATTGGTTCTTGATAGTTCCGTGGACTTGTTGACGATAAGCGAACAATTTCATCAACCGTGAAAGGTCGTGGCCTTTAAAGTCACTATATCCTTTTTGGAAAGCGATTTCACCATTTTTTATGACAAACCCATCACCTATTGACTTTTGCCATTGGTGAATTAACCAGTGCGTTAAACTGTAGGCTCGGTGGCGTGTTTGATCTATAATCAGCTTGGCAAATTCATAGATGTGTTCGGCATGGAGATAATAATCTCTCATCAGAAATTCTTCAGCGAGTGTGTATGCTTTGTCTTTGTAACCAAGGTTTTTGGAGGCTTTCTCCTGTAATTCAAAATTAAGTTTATCGTTTTTTCGACCGCTGATATAGTGCAGTTCGTTTCTCAAGTGTAAGAGGAAATCGATTGATTCAGTGCATCTGCGATAAAACGCTTCTGAAATAACGCCGTGTTTCCATAACTGGTCAATTTTGTTGATGCCATAACTAACCGAAGTCAGCCAGACTGCAGTGTGAAAATCACGTAATCCGCCGACACTTTCCTTTAAATTCGGTTCTTGTAAGTAAATTGTTGATCCATACGCCTGATGTCGATCTTCCCACTCTTCGATTTTCTTGTTTATGAATGTTTTGACTTGTTTTTTGAAGACATTCTTGGATATTTGTTTCTTAAATTTTTGGTATACGGTTCGTGCTCCAACAATGTAACGTGCCTCAATCATCGACGTTCTCGAGAAGATGTCTTCTGATGTCACTTGAACACAATCCTTAATTGAACGGCAACTATGTCCAACATCAAAACCGATATCCCAGAGCGCGGTGATTACCTTCGTTGCAAACAGTTCAATGTATTCGAGCTTTATTTTCTTGTCGTCGTAGACAATCATAATATCAATATCGGAGTATAAATTTAAGTCCTCACGACCGTATCCGCCTACTGCGAGAATAACGACTGGGGTTCTTGCCAAGAGGATGCCTTCTTCAAGCGTAGATCGGTAGATCCGTTTGACAACCGAATCGGCCAAACAGGTGTATTCCAGCACAATCTCCTGCCCACCAATTCCAAATTGATGACGATTACGGATTCGATCCCGCTCTTTAAGGCAAAAAGCCTTTAGTTCGGCGTTTAAACTTTGTTGTTCCATTTACGTTCTGAACTGTATTTATAATCCACCACGTGCTTCAACAAACGCCATCACCTCGTCATAAGTTGGCATAAAGTTAGCACATCCATGTTTGGTTACAACTATGGCTCCACAGGCATTACCGAGTCGGGCGGATTCGTACCATCCCCAACCGTTTATATACCCATAGATGAAACCTGATGCAAAAGCATCACCAGCTCCCAAGATATTGTAAATATCAACTGGAAAACCGAGCGCATCCATCTGTTCTAGCGATCCATCTTCCGACTTTAGATGTACGCGTACACCGTTAGATCCACGTTTTTGTAATACTGCTTTTGGACCAAGCGATAGTATGAACTTGATAGCAGCATCAACATCACCATGTACTTTTGTATCGGAAACCTGTGAATCTGTTAACTCCATCTGACTGGGATCCATCAGCATCACGGCGTTAATTTCATCGTCCGTACCAAGCACGATGTCAACATTTGACAATACGGAACGGATAACAACACCGAATGCTCGTGGATCATGCCACTGGTCTGGCCGGAAATCGATGTCAAGAATCACTTCTGTGTCAGATTGTTGAGCTAACTCAACTGCAAACAAGGTTGCACTGCGACAAGGATCCTGATACAGATTTGTTCCAGCAAATTGGAAAACACGACTCTCAGCAATAGGGGTTGCTAACACGTCATCGATCGTCAATTCGATATCAGCACAATTATCTCGGTAATAGACCAAAGGAAATTTGTTGGGAGGTTCAATACCAAGGGCTACCGCGCTGGTGCGATGCCCCGCCTTTCGCGGGCTGAATTGGGTCTCTACACCTTCCTTCCTGAGAAAATCTAGGATAAAATCACCGACTGGGTCGTTGCCAAAGCCGGTTAATATCGCTGTTTTTGAGCCTAATCGACGTAGGCCAACGCTGATGTTTGTGGGTGAACCTCCAACATAAGCAGCAAAACTTTTGATGCTGACAAAAGGCGAACCCACTTCGTTTGCGTATAGATCTATACTCGATCGTCCCATATGTATGGAATCATAGGTATATTCTACTAAAGCTTTTTGTTCCATCAATCTAACCTCAGTTTAGTATAGTGGCAATCGATCATCGACGTGTTGGTAGGAATCCTTGACCCAAGAAAAATTTGGATCATCCTGATTGGCTAAGCTCTGGGCACTCCCTGCTAGCACGTTCAAATAATAGGTCAGATAACCAGGAGCACTTACCACCGGGTGATACCCTTCGGGAACCAAAACAGCTGAGTTATCTGTTGCACGGATTAGGGCATCAATTGGGTATCCTGCTTGATGGATTGGTGAGTTTTCATCCGTGTAGATACGTTGATATGCGTATCCTTTGGGGTCGTTAATCTTGTAGAAATATATTTCCTCCAAGTCTGCCTCAATTAAAGTGCCGTCCTCATCCTCAATATGCACGTCGTGTTTGTGCGGTGGATAGCTGCTCCAATTCCCGCTTGGTGTATAGACTTCTACTAACACCAAACGGTGTACAGGTGAACCCGGAGGTAGTAGGTCATTGATTTGACGACTGACATTATCTCCGCCACGGATAGAGATCGGAACTTGATCAGAGGAAATCAGCCATGGGTCATTTTCCTCATCAGTTGGAACCCAAGCAATCGCGAATTCACCTGCGATTTCGGCATTAATCGTAAAGTTAGTGTGGCAAGGGAGGTAAAGTGCTGACCCCGCCCCCGTAAAAACATTTTCACGATCACCAAACCCCGTCCATTTCCCTAGGTTTGACAGCACCGAATACTGGCCGCTCAGATTGACAATGACGAGTTCATTATCAGCAGTTTTAAAGGACCAATTTTGATCTTTTTCCAATCGTCGAACTTCAAACGAAATTAATTCCCAGCCAGCCTTTTCTGGCGTAATAGAGAGGACTCGATCTGGCTCATCTCTATTGTTGTCTGGTAATACCAATAGATTTTCTGAGGTATATTGTAATTGTGCAGTCATCAAATTCTCCTAAGATTCCTACTCAGTAATATAGGCGAGGGTATCATGACATCCTAAGAAACGCAACCCAAATAAAACCAGAAACTGTTAAAAAATCAGTAAATTTATAGGCTCTATTTGCGTTAAATGTTGACAGACTTTCTTGGATCTGTCACACCATGTCCGGAACTGCTAAATCTTTGTAGGGAGCAGAGATGGACCATACTGAATTCAAACAATATCTTTTGCGTCTTGAGGGGTTGGGCCCGGCACAAAAAAGGAAGCTGTCCGATGCCTTGCGAGTCAAGGATGAAGGTGAGACCGTCGCAGAGGCCCTTGAGAAGCGCATCAGCGTGGGCGGACACTGCCCTCATTGCGATCATGATCAACTTCAAAGGTGGGGCACCGCACACGGGATGCAGCGCCACCGTTGCAAGAGCTGCCTGAAGACCTTCAACGCAGTCACCGGGACCCCCTTGGCGCGCCTGCGGAAAAAGGAGAAGTGGCTGGAGTATTCCAGGGCGATGATTGACGGCCTGAGTGTCCGCAAGGCGGCCAGGAAATGCGGGATCGACACAACCACCAGCTTCCGGTGGCGTCACCGTTTCCTGCATGGGTTGAGGGACAAGAAGGACAGCAGCCTCAAGGGGATAGTCGAGGCCGACGAGACCTTCTTCCTGGAATCGTTCAAAGGTTCTCGGAATCTGGGGCGCACAGCCCGCAAAAGGGGTGGCAAGGCCGCGAAGCGGGGATTGTCGGCAGAGCAAGTTCCGGTTCTGATCGCGAGGGACCGTCACGGGGAGATGACGGACGAAGTGCTCAAAGACCTCAGCGAAGCCTCGATCACCAAAGTGCTCAAGCCTGTCGTGGCGCAGGACGCGATCCTTTGCACGGACGGGAACAAATCCTATCGGGCATTTGCGAACGCCGAGAACGTCACTCATGTCCGGCTGATCGCTTCCAAGAAGAGCAGGGTCATTGACAAGGTCTGTCACATTCAGAATGTCAACGCATATGACAGCCGTTTAAAAGGCTGGATGCACCGATTCAATGGAGTTGCAACAAAATACCTCCCGAATTACTTGGGATGGCGGCGATGCCTTGAAAAACAGGGAAGCTCAATCGTTCCGTTGGAGTGACCAACACTTAACGCAAATAGAGCCAATTTATATTACAGTCAGGATTTGCGTTATGGTACGACAACCTAGCTAAAATTGATTCTATAGACGAATTTAATTATTGGTTATTTATGCATGTTTGGGTAGAAAATACGGAAGGATCATCGGGAACAAATATCTGGTTGTGACTCTTTTTGCCTTACATGCTTGGCAACTGAACAGGAAGAACATTCAACAGTTGAATCCAATCACAAAAAAGCCATCTCTGCCGCTTTTGATTAATTGATTGAAGGAAGAATCGAGTATTGTGGAATAACTCAGTTTTTCAATACTGAGGAGAATCTCTTATTTCTGGATAGTCAGAATCTAAGCGGGTTTGATAATTTTGTCGAGATTATCTACACTGAAAGTTCTGATTCTAAGTGGCAACCAAGAACCGGGAGAAGGTCTGCAAACAACCATCTGCTCTGACTACAAATCAGCGGATACTGTGCCGGATAGATTAGATTGATAGGCGGCTTCGACGCAGGCCATAGTTTTGTATGCATCCTCAACCGTGCAATCCATTTGTTCTCCCGTATACTCAGGTTGCATCATGTTCAAGATTGAGCCAATAAACGCATCTGGGAACCACGTGCCGTCAATTTCTTTGGAGATCCATTCCGTTTCCTCTTGGCTTTCTAAAACACGATATTCGAAACTATCAACTACACCTTTTGGATAGTCCATTAGTAAGCCGAAACATATTTTTATTGCTCCCTTTGTTCCCTCCAATTTCAAATACGATTCTTGATGTCTCAATCCATATTCATGTCCATGGTTGGTTGTGATGTTCGCGCGTTTGATATCCCCATAGTCCATAATGATGTTGGAGCGTGAAGATGCCATGTTCATCATTTTCGGGTGTTTGGTCGTCTTGGCTAATATGCCGTTCGGATCTCCCCAGAACGACCGAATTAGATCGATATAATGAATGCTGTGATACAGAATTTCGACTCGATCACATTTTTCTAAAAAATCCCACAAATGCCACGGCGTATAAACTGTCACTCGCATTTCAATATCGTGTAGTTCCCCGAGAGCCCCCTGACTAATCATCTGACGTGCTTCAATTACCTGCGGCGTGAAACGCATCTGAAAATTGACATTTGCTGTTAAGTGTTTCTGTTGACAAATTTGTTTAATTCGTCGCGCCTGTTTGATATTTTCACCCATCGGCTTTTGGATCAGAAGCGTCGATCCGTTTCGAAATATCGGTAGCAGGTCGACAAGACCGGAAGCAGGAATGGCAATATCAAATATCACATTTTCAGGTGCACATATTATTGACTGCTGTGTTGAATCATATACATTCGGAACATTAAACTGTTTGGCCAACCGCCGTGCTTTTTGCCGGTCAAGATCAGTAATACCGATGACTTCAAAACCTGCCTTCTGATAAGCTGGTAAGTGCGCGCTTTCAACGATACCACCAGCTCCTATCAGTACGATAGGTCGATTTGACATAGGTTTCTCCAATATTATGTATTTTAATTATGTTAACCGTTTAACTAATACTTTCATACGCATTCTATGATACAACGTTATCCTTTTCAATTTCCCATCAAACTATTTGCTGATAGAATAGCCTTTATCTGTCTACACCACAATGATATCGTTCATCCAGCAGAATTTGATTGATTTTTCTTGAATCAATTTGTAAAATGAACATAAAATCCGTGGCATTTTAGAAATAACCTATATGAGAAGTGTCGTTTTCAGAACAATCTTTCTAATTTGTATCTGCTTATTGGCAATCAGGATTGCTTCAGCTCAAGACAGTTTTACTATTCAAGAACCACGGATCATTGGAACAGGGAAAATCTCATCGGTTGTCTTCTCGCCTAATGGTCGTGAAATTGCAGTAGGGACATCGATTGGCGTTGAAATTCTAGCCCCCAACACACTACAGCAAATTGACTTGATCGAAATAACGGACGGAAAATCTGAGTCAATTGCTTATAGCCCAGATTCAAAAAAGCTTGTAATCTCTGCCGGTAAGAGACTCTTGATCTCCAACCGGGCTACTGGTAAGGTTGCATTAATCAAAAACGCACAAAACGTAAACGCAGTTCAAGTCTCGCCAGACGGCCAGATCCACGCACTCTTGCATAATGGTTCCGTTCAGACATGGACGCCAAATTTGCAGACGTCAACAACCTTGACAGGACACCGTTTTCGAGTCAAGACGATGGCCTTTTCATTAAACGGAAGGTGGATGGCGACAGGGGGGGCTGACCAGAAGATTGTGCTCAGGAATGTTAAGTCCACAAAAGTCGACCGAAAGTTGATTGGTACCAGTATTGTAAATGGAATTGCTTTCACTGCCGATAGCAGATTTCTGGTTTCAGCAACCAAAAGCAACGTCCGGATTTGGAATGTGAATACAGGTAAGTTGCGTAGAAAGATTTTTGCTGATGGAGAAGGGCACAATTTTTCGATCACTACCGATGAAAAACGTTCTAAATTTGCTGTTGTTAATTCTAATGGCAAGGTGACAATTTGGGACGTTGATCTTGAGAATAAGGAGATCGAGTTTGAGGCGGAACATAATACGTTTATCGCGGTACTAGCACCAGACGGTAAACGCCTCGTTACAGCAACACCATACCGGCTTACACTGTGGGATACAAACAAGGGAAAACCGATTGCTCGAGGTATGGATCACTACCATATTGATGGTTTCGGGTTTAGTGCTGACAGTCAACGGATAATACTAACGGGAACTTACGTTGTACCAGCGACGGGGGATTCTTCAGCTGTTCAAACAAAAGGGGATCTAATCTTGTGGGATCTCGCAAACGGAGCAATTATCAATCGCTGGACAGCGCATGATGCTAAAATCACCTCAGTCCGATTCAGTCCCGATGGCACGAAAATCATGTCACGTGCCATCGGTGAACCGAGTCCAGACAATCGAGGAGAAAAGGATCACATCATTCGCTTGTGGGATTCTCAGACTTTTAAGAAAATTGATGAAATCACGGGGCGAAAGGAAATATCGGTAGATGAGGATGCTATCTCATCAGCCATCATAGCTCCTTTTACCTATAATGCTGAAGTCGAAAAGATGGACGATGCTACCGATTTCAAGAAGAACAAGACCTACATCGTTTTAACTCCTCAAGATACACTTCGACTGTGGAATGCCCATAAAAAGTACCATGATCGTAACGCTGCATATTGGCCGATCTTACATCGGCAGCAAATTTCGCAAGCGGTTGCCCAAAACGGAAAAATAACTGCCACGGCCAAAGGAAAGGAGATTGAACTTGATTTTGGTGCCAAACTCCAGCGTGAACGATTGATAGACCATCGTAGCCCAATCAAGTTGTTGCAATTCAGCTTTGACAGTAAGCATTTGGCTTCATTGTCTTGGGAGGGTGGTGTTTGTCTAATATGGAATGTTGAAAATGTTGCCCCTCCTTATTGACAATTTAATTTTGGTTTGTGCGCCAACCCGCTATTTACGAGAATTATCCCATATTGCATAAAGTTCCTGCTAACTTGATTAAAATATCACATTGGATTATTAATTTTTTGTTGATGATTCTCATATTGATACTGTAACGAAAATTTAAGGGATTGAAATGGGGACAGAATTAACGCCTGAGCAAATTGAATCTTACAACGAAGATGGATTTCTGGTGCTAGATGGCCTTTTTGATCCATCTGAATTGCAGATACTTTACGACGATTTTAATAACATAGTAGGCAACTGGGCAGATACTTATTATGAACAAGGCCAATTATCAAACCTTTTTGAAGATGACCCGTTTGAACATCGGCTTTTCTCCATTTATCAGGCGATGGAAGGTAATTGCCATGAGTTGTTATCAGCGGTTAGCGGAAAACGGAAAACGGCAGGAATGTTTTACGTGATGACGCTTCACCAGATCCTAAATGTGGTAGAATCAATAATTGGGTCAGAAATTTTGGTGCATCCACAATTTAATGCCCGCGCTAAACTGCCTGACGGTAAATCTGTAGTACCATGGCATCAGGATCTTGGGTACCTACATAAGAACGCTGAAGACACATTCATGGTTAACTTTTGGTTGCCTCTTGTTGATGCAACAGTAGAGAACGGTTGCCTTGAGATAATTCGTGGCAGCCATAACTATGGCATTGTTCCTTATAACAACGGTGCGGAAGATCTCGTCCCAGAATCAATTCCGAGAGGCGAGGTTGTATGCTGTCCAATCAGTGTTGGCAGCGTCTTAATGATCCAGCATAAGACTGTACATCGGTCGATGCCCAATTTTTCTGATCATATTCGGTGGAGCCTTGATATTCGTTATAGCGATCCTCGATTACCAACAGGTCGGGATTCTATCCCCGGATTTATTGCCAGATCCATTGAAAGTCCTGAGTCGATTGCTAAAAGTCATCATGATTGGTTAAAGCTGTTTGAATCATAAAAGCTGAGGAGTAGAGATGCCATTCAATTTCGCGTTTATCACCGACACGCACCTGTTTCCTAACGCGCCCAAGAATTTTGGTAACGGCACCCAAATGCAGGAAGATTGCTTGGAAATTCACCAGGAATTGATTCGGCAATTGAACGATTTCAAACCTGAATTTGTGATTCACGGCGGCGACATTGTTTGTGGTGGTGATAGCTTCGGTATGACCTCAGAGCAGTATCTGGCCTCACTAGGCGAGGCGAAAGATCTTAATTCTAATATTGAGGCGCCAATATATTATATTCCCGGCAATCATGATCTTGATCCAATTACTGGTTCTAAGGATGCCTATCAGGAAAGATTCGGATATGGTCAGTTCGCTTACACGAGTTTTATCCACGAGGATTTGCGATTCATTCTTCTTGATGCTCAGGAGGTTGATGAAGATCTGGCGTATGGGCATATCGGGCATGAGCAATTGCGATGGCTGGAAGAAGAATTAAATGCCGCTTCGGATGAGGGGCAACAGGTGTTGATCTTTGCACATCAACTGGTTTCGCCGTCTGAGGAGTTTGAGGAACTGGGTGCACGAATCGATAATTCTGAAGAGGTAATGAGGGTTATTGATGGTTTCAATAATGTCTTGGCCATGTTTCACGGGCATCTGCATCTCAATCGGATAATGGAACGAAACAACGTTTTTCATACAATCACTGCTGGGATTATATGTTATCCGATGATGTGGCGAAAGATTACAGTTGATAACGGTCTCATCCGCATCCGGTCGGCCCAGTTGAATGTACCTCGTCTGCTGGCTAAATCCGCCGTCGCGCGTAATGATAGAGGCGCGAAACTTCTAGGTAGTGAAACAGACAGAGATTTTATCATTCAAAGGAAAGGAAGAAGCTTACATGAGTCAGGTGGGCAAGAGGTGGTTTAGTGTTACTCCTTTGTTTGATCCAACAGAAGGGATAACGGTCTTAGAACCACTAAACAGCGGGGTGGGCTGGTGGGTGGGTGCGCCGAGCATCCTTTTTGATAGTAATAGGCAAAAGTTCTATCTGTATTATCGTCGGCGAAAACCACGTGAGCTTGGACGCGGCACCTATTGTGCGATCGCTGAAAGTTCAGACGGTATTAACTTTGACAATATTTGGGAGATGAGAAAGGAAGACCTGGATACGCCCTCGATTGAAAAATCAGCGCTTTGCCTCACGCTGGATGGCAAGGCGCATTTGTACATCAGTTATGTGGATCCGAAGAGTAGCAAGTGGCGAACGGATCTGTTGCGCGCCGACAGTTTTGATCGGCTGAGTCCAGACAGCCGATCAAAGATTTTCACCGCAGAAGATGTTGATGCAGAGGGTGTCAAGGATCCGTATGTATTAATTTTAGGTCATCTTTACTACATGATTTTAAGCTATGCTCCCAGCCCTGTACAAGCTAAAGGATTTAAGGAAGAGATGCATGCAACTGCCGATGTCTACAATACAGGTATTACAAAATCCCACACCGGATTGGCAGTTAGCAGTGACGGCATCAATTTTCGTTGGGAGGGTGATATATTTGCACCACCTGATCGGGGTTGGGATGCCTACGCGACTCGAATAAGTTGTGTTTTACATACGCCGCCAATATTCACTGCTTTTTACGATGGCAGTAAAAGTGTTAACGAAAATTATGAAGAGCGCACTGGTCTGGCTACGACAACGGATCTGCGTCGTTTTGAGCGTATCACCGATACTGAGCCAATCCTAATCTCCCCACATGGATCGGGATCTTTACGTTATATGGATGCGATCATAGTCAACGGCCAGATTTACTACTACTATGAGTATGCCCGAGCAGATGGTTCACACGAGTTACGCCTTAATATTGTTGAACTCCAAATTTAGATTAAGGCCAAGTTTACAGAGGAATTGCGGCTACAATGATAGATCTAGTAAGGAAATAAAATATGAACGTTCCTCCAAAGGAATTTATTCGGATTATGCCGGATCTACTTCGATCTTTTACTAGTAAAGTGTTTCAGGCAGCAGGCACCTCAGCGACAGATGGTGACCGTCTTGCTGAGTTGCTGGTTTTAACTGATTTACGTGGTGTTTTCAGTCATGGGACACAGCAGTTGGCTGGTTACGCTGAAATGATGCTATCGGGTAAGGTCAACCCGAAGCCGCGGGTAGAGTGTGTTGATCAGTCGCAAACAACTGCTGTCTTTGATGGGGATGGTGGAATGGGGCACCTTCCAGCTCATTTGGCTGCCAAGACAGCGGTTAAGATGGCCAAAGAGGTAGGGATTGGTGCGGCCACGACACGAAACCACTTTCACTTTGGCAGTGCTGGAAAGTATTCTCGGATGGCGCTTAAAGAGGATTGCATCGGTTTTGCTGTTTCCGCACATCGATTTATGCCAGGTGCTGGTGCCTCAATACTTTCCTCCTCGGTAGCTTCTCCAATGAGTTTCGCCATTCCAACTGGCGATCAACCACCAATTGTTTTGGACATGGCAACCTCGATACACGGATCTAACGACCTTTTCCAAGCGATTCCTGACGCTTTCTTTAAGTTTATCGGCTTGGGTGCAACTAGTCATGCTTTGGGTGGATTTATGGCTGGCATCTGGTTGTTTGATCAACAGACTAATGCAGATGCTTGGGAAGGATCAAATCAAGGGGCATTCATATGTGCCTTTGATATCGCTCGATTTCGTCCCATTGATGAGTATAAAGAAGAAATTGATCGGCACCTTAGCGGTATTCATCAGATGCAGCCGGCACCAGGGTATGATCGAGCCACCCTTCCAGGTGCGTTGGAATGGGAACGCGAGCGGGAATGGTCGGAAATTGGGGTTCCAGTTGGAAAAGGGCACCAGGAGGCTCTTACACGGGTGGCACAGACTTTTGACCTGGAATTGCCGTTCTAGATCTAACCTACTGCCAACCAATCAATTTTAAATAAGCCGTCCATACTTGATCATGCCAGATGAAATCCAGTGTAGCCGCTGTTACTAGAAAAGGAGCAAAAGGGATCTGGCTGTGTGGTTGTTTTGATCTAGATATAATTAACATGAGGCCGATGATTGATCCCGTAAACGAGGCCACTGCTAGGACAGTTAAAATACTTTGCCAGCGTCCCAAAAAGAGTCCGATCAAAATCATTAATTTGGTATCGCCAAACCCAATAGATTCTTTTCGAAAGACAAATCTACCCACAATCGAAATTCCCTGAATAGTAATCCCTCCTACTACCGCCCATAAGATGTGCTGCAAAAGATAGTTAATATTTTGTTTGAGAATGGTCATCAGTATAATCACCGCCAAGCCTGTAATTATGCCAGTTAGAATAATTGTACTTGGGATAATCATCCATCTGGCATCGATCACGGCAATCGGTATAAATAGCGACACCAGCAGGTATCCCTGAATCATCTCAAGTGTTAACCCAAAATGATAAAACAACAATAAAAATATGGCTGCGGTCGTTAGTTCAACAACTGGGTAAATAATCGAGATTCTGATATGACAGCTTCGACACTTTCCTTTCAGTAAGAGGAAACTGATAATTGGAATGTTGTCATAAAATAGTATCGGAGATTGGCAGTTTGGGCAGAGGGATCGGTGTGGGAAATGGATGGAGAGTCCATCGTTCGGGATTCGGTAGATACACACATTCAAAAAACTTCCGATGACCAGACCAAAGACGAAGATAATAATTGCTGTTCCTATTTCATACTTGAACATGAGGAGCAATAAAGTTTAAGGTAAGTAATGACTTCGAAAGGAAAACCAATCTGGTTTGAAGAACTTGAACTGGTTTTCTGCTTAAATCGAGTGGGCTGATAGATATCGCTAACTTAAAAACAAAACGACATAAAATGTTGCGATCACTAATTGTACAAAGGCAAAAATAAAAGCTTTACTCACAAAACCAGCGAACGACATTTTGATCTGATATTTGTGCATCATGGTAACAGCAACGACTGTAGAAGCGGATCCTATGGGTGTAATGTTTCCTCCTAGGTTGGAGCTGAATATAACGCTCCACCAAAACCCAGGTGTTTGGCTGTATCCTGTTCCCGGTAAAGTATTTAAAATTTTTCCTAGCATAGCAGATAATGGAATATTATCGGTGACCGCACTTCGGCTTGATACTTTAACGCAATCTGACATGCATACTGTGTTGCTGCTTGGGCGTAGTCAGACCCGTCTAAACCTAACAGGATTTTAGCAAAGCTGGGACCTAAAGAAACTGTTTGAGACATGACGACCTCCGTGGTGAATTAATCATATTACCACCAATATTTTTGCGATTCCTGGTTTACTGCATAAACCCTGCTAATCTCCGCGATTTGTCCGAGTCGATATTTTCGCGGCACCCGGTTATCATCAGCTATACATATCTTATATGAATTGTGGATCATCTGGTAATCTCCGTTCCATGGTGTTTTCGGAATTTGATCAAGATAGGGGGATTTCCATCCTTCGACGCCCGGGTTTGTGACCAAATCTTGTAATTTTTCTGGATATTCTCCAGTATGTTTATGATATTTCTTGACTGCTTTTGCAATCGTTTCAACGTCAACATCAGCTTGAGAAATTTTTCGGTCTTTCAGAAACGGAGGAAGAGACAGACCAATAATTACTGTGGCTGAGACTGCTAGTATGAGTAGCTGGATGCGAGTCATACCAAGGTTAGGAGCTAAATCTGTCGCTTTATTCATTTCCGGCTATTTTAGCTTACCGCCTTGGTCATGTCAAGATCGTAAGAAAGAACAAAGAACTCAGTCAAATTAGAACAAATTATTTTCATCACAACGGACCTTATTGAAAATTCCATTGGCAACGTTCAATCCACTCTTTGACTCGATTAATCTTTCCCCTCGGCAAATTATCAATCTTGAGTATCTCATTGAAGTGGTCAGTTGCCAGCTTGTATTTGTCCGTATGATATCCGTTTACACCAATTAAGCGAAGATTTTCGATTGTTAGGTTGTCAGGTAGTTCTAGAGACTTGGCTTGAAGTAGGTATTGATTTGATTTGGAAAATTGTTGATCAAGATAGAGTTGCCGTCCGATCAGGTAGTGAATGAGGCCGAAATCTGGTAGCTCTTGCATAACTTCATTAAGAAGCACCATTCTCAATCTACTGGAAGGCCTGTTAATCAGAACCAGTTTCAATCTATCTCGGTGGGTCTTTGACTCAGTAGCTAATGCGGCTAGTTTTGCTTGCATGCTTCGATCAATTGAATCTGAAGCATGCAATGAAAGTGCATCTTGGAAAGTTGACGCTGCTTCGTCCAGTTCCTCGTTCTGCCAGTGTAGATTACCTATAATATTTCTTGCTTCGGCAACTAAATGTATATTTGATTTCGGGTGATTGATTATCTGTTGAGCAATTTTGATCGTTTCGTTCCGTAGACCAAGCTGATAGTTAGATAACATCAGTCCCCTTAAATTTTTGGGATTACTAGAATCGAGTTCATGAATCTGATTGAAGAAATCAATCGCCGTATGCCAATTTGATCGACCATAAGCTGACCAGGCTTGCTCCGAAAGGTCAGCCACTTCATGGGCACAATGCTCCTGAAAAATACTTGGGCGTTTAAATCGGTATTCAGCAATACGCAGATCCCGATCTGTTAGGACAACCTGATCCAAAAAAGCCTGCCACTCCCGATCGAGTGTTGCCAAGCTCTTGTTGTAGATTTTCTTGAAATTTCCAGTTGGAAATACATGCTTGAATTTCTCAATACCATAGGTGTCAACTAGGAAACGAACGAAGGAACCGGCTACAGTATAGCTTGAGGGGCCTGACTGGATCCAGAATCCAAGTCCCATAATTCTCTGTATGGATGGAGCGATATTGAGATCATGCATGGCTCGAGTCCATTGATGCGGGTCTAAATCTCCGCTGTCCCACTCGGCAGCAACTGCGATTCCTTCATGTAAACCCAGTTTAAGGCTAATTGGTAGAAATGAATGCCATTCCGATGTTAGAACATGTGCCAGTTCGTGCTTCAGAACTGGATGAGGGAAATCTTCGAAATTAATGTGTAACCCGTAACCCATCACATCCTGTAATGATGTATATTTTGCTCCCATGAGGCGTTTCTTTCGTTTAGGTGAGGTATATATGTAGGACCGAACTTTTCTGTCTGGGTTAATCTGGAAATACTTGATTAACTGTGCATATCTGAACTCGTGATCGACTGCAATTTCCTTGATTTTATCTTCAACAATGGATCCTTTTTCAAAGAATAATAGGAAGTTTCTAGTTTGGTAAAATCCGCCTAACTTTTTTTCGATGAAACTGCGTGTTGGCCGTAGACCAAGTTCACTCTTGTATAACCAGATCAACGAAAACCCCAAAACTAATATCGTCAAAGGAATGAAATTTACCAATGAACTGAGGCCGTGAATTCTGGGCTTCTGGTGGATCAGGATGGAAAGTTGAAAGAAAATCGCAGAGATTAACAAAGTGGTGCCGCGGGCAAGGAGTAGCGTCGACGTAATTGATATCTGCCTGTCATAGATCGGACCGGGAAAATAACCAAAAGTCGAGTGAAATCCAAATACAGGAGGATCAAAGGCAATATTATGCAGGAGGAGTAAAAGCGTAACGAAATTGTAGCTGAGATAAGCCAGAAATGCATGGCGTTTCAGTAGTAGCCTAAAACATGTTCCCGCCGATGTGCCGTAAATACAACTGATTACTGGTAACAGCAGGAAAAGTAGAAACCCTTCGATAAAATTGCAGTTTGGTACACGAAATGCATTGAGTATAATAATCAGAAATGGTAAAATCAGCAAAGTCAGGTTAATAGTTAGAGACAGCCAGAATGCGTCACGTATAGTCCGAAATGGTGAGTTCGCAACTTTTGTGAAGTATTCCTGTGTTGTATTGATGGTTATATGAGCAGAAGCTATTGAGACGACAAATGCAAGAACCGCACAGAACTCAAAGGCAAGCAAATTGAAAAGCGGGATCATGGACATAATTAAGGTTGCCGTTGCCATGATGGCTAGCCATACCCAGTAGTATGAGTTAACAGTCTTCATCGGATCTATAAAATTAAGGTTTTTGATGAAAGCAGGACTTCTAAGTTGGAGAATCGATCCGGCTTACTGTTGGATCGAACGGATTTGATTGGGTAGAGCATGGCGTTGGACATTGGTTTTACCTGTTTGTGTCAGCTGGGATTTCACCTCATATTAATAATGGAATTTAAGTAATTACGTTGTTCAAAGCCAATCTGAATATGCAGGAGACGAGAAGGGTATTGTTTTCAGGAATTAAATTCATGTTTCGAAGTTTCAGTTGTTTGGGTATATTATACGCGACCTTATGTTTCGGCGCTTTGTTTTTACCTTTCAAGGTCGGCAATGCAGAGCAGTCGCGTGAATTACCGAAACATATATTGTGGGGTCATGAGGCCTGGATCAGTTCTGTGGCTTTTTCACCCAACGGTGAAATTATCGCTTCCTCTTCAAATGACAAAACGATTAAACTGTGGTCACTTTCAGGTCAGAATGAAATCGCAACATTGGAAGGGCATCAAGGAGGAGTTACTTCGATTGCCTTTTCACCGGATGGGAGACTTATTGCTTCCGCTTCAAACGATAAGACCATCAAAATATGGTCTGTTGAGAATCAACAGGAGATTGCGACTTTGGTCGGACACCGCAACGGTGTTGAAACATTGGCTTTCTCACCGAATGGAGCCGTTCTTGCTTCTGGTGGTAGAGATTATCGGATTAAGCTATGGTTGGTAGCAGATAAGCAGTTAATCAGAACACTCCCTCGACAAGAAAACATCTTACAGTCGTTAGGGTTTTCACTGGATGGGGATATTCTTGCCTCTGGCTCAGTTGATTTGAAGTTTTGGTCATTAGGTGAACAAGATGATGAACTTCCGCCGAAAATGGATACAGTTGAAATCATAAGCGATGGCGGTACAGGTCTACTCACTGCGTCCCTACCATCGAAAACCCTTTTGACATCCGGCTTACATAAGATTCGCGTTAAAAGGAAAGAAGGAACCAACCAATTTCTAGTTTTCCTGGATGAGAAGAACACTGAAGTCATCACGGATCGTCAGGCCTCTTTTATAAATCTTGAGGGCCAAGAGTTAATCACACTTCATTTCGGTGAAGAAATCAAACCTGGTATGGCTTTAGTTGAAGTTGAAAAAAAAGAGGCGGAAATAGGTGTGGCAGAAATCGAAAACGACGGTGGTACAGGCTTGGATGGGATTGACCTCCCGCTAGTAACCCCTTTGATTCCAGGCTTACATAAGATTGATATTGAAAGAGCGGAAGGTGATGGTCAAGATGATTTTGTAGCTGTCTTGGATGGGTCTAAATCCGTACCAGTTGAGGCTGATGGTAAGGCAACTTTTATTGATGGTGATGGCAGGGAAATCCTTACAATTAGCTTTGGCGAAGAAATCAAACCTGGTACAGCTTTAATTGAATACATGGTGGCCATACAAGAAACTGGACAACCATTTATTGGAAAAGAAATCGAATTTGAGAGATTATATAAGGGAACCGATTGGATTTGGTCTCTGGACTTTTCACCTGATGGTAAATTGCTAACGTTCGGTCTGTCTGATAATACGGTGAGGCTGTGGTCAGTTGAGGAGAAAAAAGAGGTCGTAACATTAACTGGGCATACCTCTGATGTATCGTCAGTTGCTTTCTCACCGGATGGGAGGGTTGTTGCTTCCGGCTCACGTGAACTGAAAGTTTGGTCGATAGCTGGCAAAGCAGAGATAGCAACGCTGAAACTGGATAACAACTACATCCACTCTTTGGCGTTCTCACCAGATGGTTCGTTGGTCGTTACTGGTACAAACAATGGCGAAATTCTGATTTGGGATATGAGCCCATTTGTTGACCCAACAATTGTTAGCTTTGCCGTCAGAGAAGCTTCGTTTGAAAATCTTATTGCCGAAGTTCGGGCTGAAAATGCCAAAAATTTATATGGTTACCAATTTGCTATTGAGTTCAATCCTGAAGTGCTTGAGGTAGAGAGTGTATCTCAGGGTAATTTCTTAAAGGAAAGCTTCGGATGGGCAGGTGGGGATGAAACACACTGGATTGCTGGGGAAATCAATAACGAAGACGGAAAGATTTCTAGTTCTCTCGGCATTCGCATCATACCGGGAGGGGTCAAAGGTAGCGGTGTATTGGCGACAATCACTTTCGTTCCGAAGAAAACAGATGGAAGTGAGCTTAAGTTCGCGGAACTGAAGTTGTCAAACGAAGAGGGAGATCCGGTTGTTTCTTATTCAGTTAATCAACTCGTACAAATTCCTTTGATCATATCCGCTGACCTAGAGATAAAAGCATCAATAGAGGGTCCGCTTGTGGTTGCCGAATTAAAGATAGTTGATCCTGTTAACGTTGATGGTTACTCAGTTGATTTGTTGTACCCTGATAACTTGGAAATTATTCTTGAGAAAGGTCTTGATATCTATGAGAATGTGATTACTGATATTACCGAAGATACAACCTTTAAATTTCAGATTTATCAAAGTGGGGAGATCAAATTTGAATTGTTAAATGGTCTTCTCGATGGACCACTAAAAACCACAGATATACCGGTGTTGGTTAACGACCAGATTACGGTTGTTGCATCTCCAAATTGGGATATCAATAAGGATTACGTCATTGACATATTCGATTTAGTTATTTTGAGTGAGGATTTTGGTCGGCAAATTACCCGTGAATTACGTCCTAATCCGGATGTGAATAGAGATGGGGTCGTTGATGTTTATGATTTTGTAAAGGTGGGCGCGAAATTCGGTCGAACTTACGATCCTATCGCAACTAGGGCCACGCCGGCAGTTGCGAGATCAAGAATAGGATCAACAGATCAAATAAGTGTTGATTTCTTAGAAAAGGTCTTGGATCAAATCAAGCAACATCCTCTGACTGATACGCCTGACTTCGTTAAAACGCGCCAATTACTTCTGAGCCTAATTAAAAGAACAGGATTGCTTCCAACCGAAACGCGCTTATTGGTTAATTACCCTAACCCGTTTAATCCCGAGACATGGATTCCATTTGATCTAGCTGATGATGCGTTAGTCACTATTAGGATCTATGATCAACGGGGCAATGTTATCCGACGCTTGGATCTTGGATATCGACCTGCAGGACGTTATGTGACAAAGGGTAAAGCCGTGTATTGGGATGGGAGGAACGACAAAGGTGAGTCTCTTTCCAGCGGCACCTACTTCTATCAGATATCTGCCGGGATTTACGAGGCTACACGTAAAATGATTGTTCTGAAGTGACAATTTGCAATCTCCTTGAGTAAAGTTAAAGTTACCAGATATACTTGGCTAAAAACCGTTTTGCCCCGCCTCAATTCAAGCTTCTCTCGCCATGTTTTAACCTACTTGTACTTATCCTACTGAATTTATGAAACCTGAAACCCAAGGTTACTATTTCAATGCGAACGGCTCGATTTAGTCCACGATTTCGATTGTTGTGTGTTCTATTTTTAGTATTAGCGCTGTCAGCAGTCGGCATATGCTATTATTTAACACAACGATACTCAAAAGAATGGAACTATTGGAAAAGACTCTCCGGTTCAGAAAAATCTCTAGCCGTTGAACTAGAGATTGAAAGGTTTGGGCATCGAGTATTTCCTCCCTCTCCGCAACCTGACAGTTATACACATGTCACGCTAGAGAAACTTGAGCATTCGATGAAACTCGGTGCTGAGTGGATTCTCTCTATGCAGGAACCATCCGGACGTTTTCAGTACTGGTACGATCCAGTTCTGAACCAATTCAGTAGCAAGACTGACGATAATTTCTTACGTCAGTCAGGTACTTCATTCTCTTTGATGCTAGTGTATAAAATGACTGCGAATCTCCGTTATTTTACTGCCGCGCGTCAAAGTATCTCTTACCTTTTGCAGTTCAAGCAGCAACTTGATGTTGACAAAGCGTACTTTCTTTTTAATGAAAAAGCAAAACTAGGAGGAATTAGTCTCCCGATGCTGACGATGCTTGAGATGCGTCAGTTGACTGGCACCCGTGAGTTTGACAAGATCTTGAATCAGTTGGCGAATATGATTCTGTTTCTGCAGGCAAAATATCAGACAGGACAATTTAAGAGTACATATGTGTATCGTGGCAATTACGAATATGAGAAGGAAACCGGGTGGGAGTCAAAAATCTATCCTGGTGAGGCATTATATGCCTTGGCCAAAATGTACCTTGCTTTTGAGGATGTCCGGTATAGACATAGCATGGATTGGGCATTAGAGTTTTACTCCCATGAACGATGGCTGTCACAGGCTTTTCTGCCTTGGACGATCTCTGCTTTTGTTTCTTTGTACCAACAGACCAGTGAGTCAAAATACTCTGAATACGCTTTTCATTTAAGTGATCGCCTTTTGAAGCAACAGAATCTAGATAGCAGAGATGCTGTTTATGGTAGTTTCCACGGGTTGCCTTCCGCTAATACTGGGAGTTACATGGAAGCCTTGGGAGATGCTGTACACCTTGCACAATTAGTGAAAGATCAACGACGGCTTAAATTATATTGTGAACGTGCTAAAATGGGGTATAGATGGCTGTTGATGTTGCAATATACAGAGTCTGATTTTACTGATTCAGGGCATTTTGAAATGTCAATTGGAGGTTTTAGGGAAAGCTTGGTTAATCCTCAGTTACGTATCGATAACACGCAACATGCAATTAGCTCCTTTGCCAAAGGTTTACAATTCATTTTTAGGGTTCATCCCCAGCAGATAGTAAAGTAATTATCTGCTTATTGGGGCATACGTTATTTTACTTCCTAATGATCTATAGAAGGCTTTAATCAGAATCAAAGAAATGAAGAGTTGGTTACTTTATGCTGTTTTAGCGATGATAATAGTGGCATTGACTGCGTTTTTCCTCTCTTTTTACTCCTATCGTCTCTTCGAGTGGCCAACACGTGGACATTGCTCAATACGACTAACTCGCGCTGATCTTGATCGCTCGCTTGAACTCGGCACTCAATTTTTAATCAATCACCAAAAAACCGATGGTCATTTTACTTATGAATATGATTGGATCAATGAGATCTATACTCAATCGGATAGTCAGGTTCGACAGGCCGGAGCGACGTGGGGGCTAGCATTAATTTATCAGGATCAACCAAGTTTAAAGATTAAAGATGCAGTAGAAAAAGCAATGGGCTTTTTTTATCGCCATTCAAAAATTACGGCTGATGGGCGACGCTATGTAGTCTATCCCGGAAATCCCACTGGTCATACAGGAACAGTAGCGCTTTGCACTTTGGCGTATATTGAATACCTTCGTGTTCCAAGTTCTGATATTTATGCAAAAAAGAGGCAACGTTACCTGCAACATCTTGGGGAATACCTCAAATTTCTGATTAAAGCGCAAACGCAGGAAGGGCTTTGGCATCGATATTATGATGCAGATGGTCTTTCTTTTGGTCCCTCTTCTTCTTACTATGATGGAGAATCATTATTGGCCTTGGTGAAGGCCGCGAAGTATATGGATCACCAAGGACTTCAATCAATTATCATTAAGGCAGCGGACGCCGGCTATGATCGTAATATTCAAGAAGCACTGCGAATTGATCCTGATTCTCGAATAACCAAAGGGTATTACCAATGGAGTTCGATGGCTTTTTTTGAACTTGCGACCGCAGGATGGCCCAACACGGAAAAGTATAGTGATTATGTCATCAAGCTTGCAGACTGGATGATTGATACACATAAGACATTATGGCGGACACGTAACACCGCCTATGCTTATGAAGGTATTGTTCATGCTTATCAATTAGCGGTGCTGGGCAATCATGACCAACATATAAGGAAATTTGCCTGCGTTATCGACGCGGGTTTGATGAAATTAACTTCTTGGCAAGTTGGTAGTCCTATGGAAAACGGGTTTATACGCAGGCATCCTACGCAAAACCCGTATGCCATAGGTGGAATACAAAATCATGCTTTTGAATCCCTTCTAAGGATTGATGTAACCCAACACCAGATGCATGCTGTTATTCTGGCTCGTCGTTATGTGTATAATTAAAAAGTTTTTTTGATAATGAAAAACGCTTTCAGGCAGGTATTCATCGCTTTATTTTTATTTATTCTATCTTTGATGATGATTTTAACGTTTATTATCATCAAATGGATTGAATTTGAGTCTATACCAAATCTTCTGATGATGGTTGACTTCACTGGGATTTTACTTTCAGCATTAGCTGTGTCAATACTGATCTTAATTAGTATCGGATTAGTATTTGGTTTAGCGCGTGCTTGGTCTACCGAACAACCCGAGTTAGGTGACAAGATTATTCGTTTGGCAACGGTCACCAACGTTGTCTTAATCTTCGTCTTGGGCGGGATAGGTGGTGGGCTTATTGTTTTGCGAACACTTTGGACAATTGGTTACTTTTAGCAGGTTGGATTCTCTAGAAGCAGGCACGACGCTATACTTTAAAATCAAATGTTACAGTAAAAGATAAACCGAAAGCTCAAAATGGCCAATCATGAATACTGGGTTGCACTGTCATCCGTTGAAGGAATAGGCCCTGTACGCATTAAGTATTTATTGAAACGGTTTGGGGCAATTGAATCAGTGTTTGAGGCTGAACTGCTTGAGATTGCCAAGCTGCCGCTGTTTGATCAAGTTCTAGCTTCACGTGTTTCACGTGCCAGATTAGGTCTGATTGAAATTCGGCGTCGGATTGAGTGGCTGAAGAGTCAAGGTATTTATATCGTGTGTCTTGAAGACTTGGAGTATCCAGCACAGTTGCAAGAACTCCAGAATGCACCGCCAGTTCTCTGTTGTCTTGGGAAGCTACAAGAAATTCCGTATAATCGATCTGTGACAATCGTTGGATCAAGAAACCCAAGTGATTCAGCTATCTTAGAAACGCTGAATTTAACAGCACAACTTGTGGGAGCAGGTTTTATAATTATAAGTGGGCTTGCTAATGGGATTGATACGACAGCACACTTAGGCACGCTTTCAGCTAGTGGGAGAACCGTGGCCGTGATTGGCTCGGACCTTCTTTCAATCCATCCGGCAGACAATCGTCAACTGGCCACTCAAATTAGTCAGAATGGCATGGTGTTATCTGAATTCTTGTTACCAACTCCTCCATCACCGGCAAATCTTATTTCTCGTAACCGAATCATCAGCGGATTGTCCATGGCAACAATTGTGATGGAATCAGCTATGAATGATGGTTCCATGCGCACAGCAAAATTCGCACTGGAGCAGGGCCGATTTATCTGTGCCTATGACTGGCAATCAAATGGGAAATTGAAGGAAGGAACACAAGAATTAGTTAAGCACGGAGCATATCCGATTTCTGCCGAGTGCTTTGACACCTTTATCCAAGCATTGATGAAGCCAGAAACAGATGAAAAGTTCCGTAAAGTTGATCTTGACGGTGTACAAATGGATCTGTTTTAGAAGTGATTCGTACCTGGTTCCACGGGGGTTTTTGTGGAAAGACTGAGGAATCATATGAAATATCAAAAAAATGCTGAAATTTTCCTTTACAAAAACTACAAAGTTTGTTAGACTATGCCGCAAATTTCATTTATGTCCTTGAAAAAGGCGAATTGGCTAGGCTTTCAGGGTGTACAACCTGGCCTAGTTGATATTTGATTTTAAAAAAAAATTCTGTAGAGAATTCTCTTTATTTAAAGGAGTGCATAAAGATGCGAAGAGTATTCAGAGCCCTTGCTTTGATGTTGGTTGTTACTTTAGCCCTTTTACCTTTCGTGGGTTGCGGTGGTGATGACGATGATGATGATGCTGGTGGCGTTGCCGCTCTTACGGGAACTGTTCCTGCAACAGGCGGTGAGATCGCGGCAAATGGTACGCTACTCATCAATTTTGATAGTGGAAAAAATATTGAAGGTGGAGCGGTTACCGTAAATGGTACACCTGCAGCTCTCGCTGGAAACCAAGCAACTTGGAACGCCGTAGGGCTGACGCCAGGTGGATCTGCTGCTCTTGCTATTGCATGGACAAACACGGATGGTACGTCTGGTGCAGCCAGTGTTACAGTGACGGTCAAAGCTGTGGATAACGCTCCTCCGACGATTACCGGTGGAACTGTTAAAAACGGTGCCAAGGATGTCGATCCAGGTCCAATTAATGAAGCTGGTAAAATTGAAATTACATTTAGTGAAGCCGTTCTCAAAGGTGAAGCGGCTCTTGGCGTTGATGGTGGAGATGCGTTAGGTACCCAAACTGAGTGGGCTGCTGACAAATTGACAATCTCCCTGAATGCTGGAGTAGCTTTAGCTAATGAAACGACCTACGTGATTACCATAAAAGGTGTTAAAGATGCCGCTGGTAATGCGATGTCCGATGCTAAAATTTCTTTCACCACGAAGGGTAAGGAGTAAGCACTCCAATCCTGAATCTGATGAAAAGGCAGCGTGTCTTTTGACATGTTGCCTTTTTTTTGTTGGTCATTGAGAGGCAGGGATGAATCGGCAGTTTCTGCTTTCACTGATTTTTTCCTCTTTATTGTTGTCTGGTTGTTTATTTCATTTCTCTAATTCAATTCCTCTAGATCCTCGACAACGGATATCTTATTATGCTGACATATACAAATTGAATCCGGAGTCAGATCAAGCTCGGCAGGCGCAGTTGGAGATTGGCAAGATTTATTATAATCAGCTCGGCAATCCGGCACGGGGGCTTGAGATATTTGAGAAATTAATTTCATCCAATCCAACAGCACTGGAATCAGGCGAAGCATTGTGGTATATTTCCAGTCATAACTTTCAAGAGAATGAATATGAATTGGCATGCCAAAAATTTTTGCAATTCATGCTTGACTTTTCAGGCGATGAACGAAGTCAGATTGCAAGACTTCGTATTGCAGATTGCTTTTTTGAGTTAGGGAATTTGGACTCAGCTATCAAGTATTACGTAGATTACCGAAATCGGTATCCTGACGATTTGCCGAACCTGCCATATGTTCTGTTGAGGATCGGTACGGTCTATGCCAATCAGCCAAACTCTGCAATTGAGGCAAGAAAAGCATTTTCACACATCATTGAGAAGTTTCCAAATGCAATGCCACAGGTTGAAATTGCCCGAAAAAGGTTATTGGATCTTGGCGGTGTTACTGTCAGGGATTCTGGTGTAAAAGACCAGCGTACTCAATTAAAAGTGAATTCTACTGATCTCGTCCGACAGACCTCGGAAGCTGGAATTGGTCCAATTACACGACCGAATGCGCAATCGGTTTTTGCAGGTTGGACGAGATCAGCAACTTTCGGTTATAATGCCAAGGTATTGCTACAGCAAAGTGGCATGCTCGATGTTGCTGAAGTTAGAACCAGCATGGCAGGCAGAGGTGAATTACTCGATGATGTTGTTTTCAATGTTGGTTTGCAGTTCTACATGATGCAAGATTACCATCGTGCAGGTGCCTGTTTGGAAAAAACAGTTGAACTCGGCATCCGAGGAGCTGATCTGTGTTTGAAATTGGGCGTTTGCTATAGAAAGGCAGGGAAGTGGACAAAAGCGGCCGAAGCATTTCGTGCACTAGCTAAGGTTGCCCCGAAAGACATTGACCAGCTAATTGATAGCAGTGCACGAGAGTACAGACAAGGCAATCGTGAGTACGGCAGGAAATCTCTTGAGTGCTTAATTGGAATTTCTGATGAGTTTGATGGTAAAATTAATAAAATCTTGAAAGAATGAAAGAAATCATTGATTTCGCATTTTTTTATTGAACAGTTTATACATTTGAGTTGTCTTCTTTACAGAGGAGTGTTTTAATTGAGGGGAGTGTTTTAATTGAGGGGAGTGTTTTAATTGAGGAGTGTTGGATTGGGGAGTGTTGGAGTTGACGTGTTGCTGGTCGAAAGTTTGCAACATGGAGAAACTGGAGCGCTAGCGGAGTTGGTACATAAATATCAACATCGCATATATCGTGTCGCAATGCAAATTACCAGAAACCATGAAGATGCCAGCGATGTTACACAAGAAACATTTCTTAAGGTATATGAATCAATTTATAGTCTCCGTCGAAAGGCCGCTTTTGAAACGTGGATCTACCGAATTGCGGTGAATAAAGCCACCAACTTGGTTAAACGCCATCATCGTCGTTGTGAATCCTCACTGTCAACCATTCGTGAAAACGATATCCATTTTGGCTTAAGGCGAAACTCTAATCTGGTAAATATTCCCCATCTGAACGTCGAGAAACAGGAATTACGGAAAACAGTAACGCAAGCGGTAAACAGCCTATCGCTCAAGCATCGGACCGTTATCATTTTATACGAGTTTGAAGGGCTAACACATACGGAAATTGCATCGATTTTGAGGTGTTCAGAAGGAACAGTCCGATCTCGGTTGCATTATGCGCGAAAACAGCTCAGAGATAGGTTGCAATCTTACATCGATCCTGTGTCAATGGATTTGAGATGAAAAAAAAGTGTTCCTACATCCAATTTTATTTGTCCGACTACATTGATGATATTCTGCCTGATGATAAAAGGACCCAGATTCGCGAGCATACGCGATTGTGTTTTCTATGTCGATCTGAGTTGAAGTCGCTCAAACGAATGAATGACCTGTTGAGTTTTTATGTTGATTCAGGTCCACCAAAAGGATATAATGAGCAATTTCTAAACGAGCTTCAGCAGTTAGTTGACAAAAAATCGTATCAGATATGGTGGCGAATACCTGCATTCTGTCGTGGGTTTTCCTGGCATATAGAAGATTTCTATGAAAGGTTGATGTCTTCCGTTCTGCCTTTGATTAACCGGCGGTTTTACACTAGGTGGGTAATGGGGTTTACGTTTGTTGCGTTGCTTTTTGTTTTGTCTTTAGCTTTTTATCCACAGTTGATCTACGTTTCTGAAGATCGTATCGTTCAAGCAAATGTATCATCAGATTTTCTTGAAGTTTCGGGTACGATGGGCATAGTAGGAAACCGTCAGTTGACTCACAATCGTCACCCAATTGTCTTAGTTTCACAATGGAGCCAAATTGATAAGAACGTGAGCAACATACTTAAACAACGAAAATCAATTGAAATGAAGATGGAGAGTTTGATTCTGGATCGTCGTGAAGCGAAACCACTTTATGATGTGGAAGATCAATCGAATTTTTTACTCTTTGCTCAACTTACAGCACCTGCCAAAACTGATCGGAAAGTGGACTATGCTGTGCCTTCAAGTATAGCGTTTTCCCCTTTTTCTGAAAAAGTCGAGTGGCGAAGATCAAGCCATACTAACCGTATCTTTAACAACTTATCTGTCGCAAGGGTCTATGATCCTGTTCGATTATAAAATACAAATTTCTATCAAATTATTGAAGAGAGGTGTTTCTTAATGAATCCGAGAATATTGACCGCTACGGCACTGATAGCACTAGGTTTTGTACTGTTTTGGCCATCTGGCAGTTCCAAGAAAGTAGAACGGCTTTATAAAGATGGTGAGCGACTTTATAGTACAGAAAATTACGAAGAATCGATTGCAAAATTTGAAGAAGCTCTTATTGAATCAGAAAAGTGGGGCGTAAAAACGGCAGTTATTGATAAGGATTTCGTGACTCTAGCTAAATACAGAATTGCTGTTTGCTATTCAAAGTTAGCAGAAAACACCGGTGATGTTAATTATTTTGATCAAGCTGTCGACAAAATTGAAGAAGTTTGGCCAAATGCCAAAGTGGCCAAGCATATGGAAGGGCTAACTTACCTTTGGGGGCATGTCCTCTATAAGCAGGAAAAGTATGAATTGGCGGAACCAAAGTTTAACGAACTGATTGAAAACTTTCCGAACAGTCTTTTTGTTGAAAACGCTTGGTATGCTATTGGTCAACTCAACTACAAACTGCAGAATTATGACGCATCCCGTCGGGGATTTAAGAATGTACTTGATGGTTTCCCTAACTCTGATTTCAAAGATGATGCTCAACATCTAATAGCTCAATCATTTCTTGATGAGCAGAACTATGAGCAGGCTGCACAGGAATTTGATAGGTTGGCCACCGAAGAATTCAAGAACTATGCTGATCTACAAGCAGAAGCAATGTATAAAGCGGCCTATTGCTTGAACCAGATTTCCCGTTTCGAAGAAGCAATTACCCGCTACACGAACTTTGTCACCAAGTTTCCGACAAGTAAATATGTAACTGCCGCTTACTTTGATATGGGAGCAATCTACTCGCGTCAGAAAGACTATGACAATGCGCGTGTAAACTATGAACTTGCTATCCAGAATACTAATGATGAAGACGTACAGTCTGAAATTCAAACTGCGATTGGTCGAACCTACTATGACGAAGAAGATTATGAAAATGCAGCTGCTGCTTATACCACACTTTTGGAAAATTATCCAACCAGCCAATTTATCTCTGAGGCAAAGTTAGGAATTGCCGATAGTCATTTTAAGCTGAGTAACTGGTCTGAAGCTTCTGTTGCTTACCAACGTGTACTTGATGAACATGCTGATCAGTCTGATTTAGTTCCATATGTAACCTTCCAAATGGGGGAGACGCACTACAAATTCGCTACCAGTCTCAAGGATACAGGTCAAGCCGATTCAGCAGCGGAAAACTTGGAAATAGCGCTTGAATGGTACCAGAAAGCCTACAATGACTATCCGACTGATCCGGTTGCCTCTCACGCTCTTTATGGTGCAATATGGGCCCTCAATGATCTTGATCGAAAAGAAGAACTTGAAAAAGTTGCCCGAGAGTTCATTGATAAAAATCGAGAGGACCCCCAACTGGATATCCTTGCAGCGGAAGTCCAACTTAAGTTTGCTGACATAAAGTTTAGTGACTTCAAACAGTATAGCGAGGCGGCAACAGAGTATGCCAGACTCTGGGACAAACCGGATGGTGATTATGAACGGTTACCCAAGTTCCATCTTCTTAAAGTCATCGCCAAGTTCCAAGAGGGAAGATCCTATTACGAGGTTGCACTAGAAAATAGTGAAGGTGATAGCTTGGACGGAGACCTGTTGGCAAAATCAATTAATGCCTACGGACAAGCTATCGATAGATTTAATGATGAAGCATTTCTACCTGGTGTAGAAAATGGACGATATGACGACTTCCCGGAACGGATCCAGCAAGTTGAAGCGGCAATATTGAACAAAGCACTTGTGCATGAGAAGCAGGATGAATGGCTTATTGCTCGTGAACTTTATGGAAACATTGGTGAGAATAGCGACAATTATGAGCGTGCACAATTACTGATCGCCCAAAGCTATATTGAAGAAGGCAACCTAACGGAAGCCATCGATTTTTACGGGACTATTATGGATGTACTTAGTCCTGATAATCGCTCACTGGCGGAAATTAAGCTTGCTGACCTCCTGCGAAACGAAGAGCGTTTTACCGAAGCAGCGAACGCGTATTCGCAGGTCGTGGCAGGTAATCCGACAGGTGAATATGCGGATGACGCACAATATCTGATTGGTCTCTGCTATTACAAAGCTGCCAAAGATGATTCATCTGTATATGACAAGTCAATAGCCGCATTTCAAAAGATGATTAATGACTATGCTGACAGCCCAAACATCGTTGAAGCCTACTATGGTATTGTACTCGCATTTCGGGATACAGATCAGTGGGAAAACGTAATGTCATATGCTGATGAAGCGAGCGATAATTTTAGTGATAGTAGTGAGGGAAATATCCTCAAGACCCTAGGACATATCGATCTTGTTAAGGCTACGGCTATTGAGAACCAGGGACTCGACTCAGAAGAGGATAAGCAGTTACTCATCGCCAGCTTACGACGTATTGTCGGTAATATAGGTGCTCCACCAGAAGCACGGACACGTGCACAGTTGAAGATAGGTCATCTTTACTATCGTGATAAAGATTATAATACTGCGTCAACAGAATATCAAAAGGTAACACAGGAGTTTCCAGATGCTAGTGCTGAAATTTTGGCTAACGCATATTATCAAACAGCTGTTTGCTATTATCAGCAAGCACAGTCAGCAGGAGACTTAGAGGCAAAAAATCTTGCGTTTCAAAATTCCGCTGGTAGCGCCGAAAAGGTCGTTGAGTTAGATCACAGCGTTGATAGCATGATCAGCGCGCATTACACGCTTGGTTTAGCAAAATTCGGTTTGGGTGATAACGAAGCAGCTATTGTTGCCTATGCCAAGGCTATTTCGTATGAAGGTCAAACCGAAGATGACGCGCGGAAAGATTTGATTTTCCAGGCTCATTCACGCCTTGCCGAACTGTATAATTCGGAGGAAGTGTACAGTCGCGCAGTTCAGGAATATCAGTATATTATTGAAAATACTGATGATGCGAATCTGAGAGGAAATTCGTATTTCGCAATGGCTATAGCGCTTGATGATCATTTAAGCCAGTATGATGATGCATTGCTAGCTTACCAAAATGCAATACAGGCTAAGGCAGGAGCAATTGTGAGTGCCCAATCATACTATCGAACTGGTTTGCTTTACCAACAAAAGCTGAATGATCAGGAAAATGCTCTGATAGCCTATGAAACGTTGGTCAAAGATTATTCTGGCGAACCCGACAAAAATATTCAAGAAATGGTAGGAGATGCTTCACTTCGAAAGTCGGATCTTTATCAAAGACTTGGACGTCTAGAAGATGCCATTGCTGGAGCGATAGAAACTCGTGATTGGGCACAATTGCAATCGCAGAAAATATCGGCACAGTATAGTCTTGGATCTCTCTACTTTGACCGAGCGAAGTCGCTTTACTCTGATGAAGCTGGTACAGATTTGCAGTATTACATTGATGCTAGTAGAGAATCTGCTGCAGCTTATATGGAAGTCTACCAACTTAGCTCGCCGGTTGAGAATCTTGATAAAGGTCTAATACCATTTCTGCAGAATGCCCTCTTCCAAGCAGGGCAGCTTTATTACTCAATCGGTACTAGCTTCAAATATAGGGAAGAACTTCAAAAAGCGATTGAACCGTTGCAACTTTTCGCCGAGTACGTAGATCAAGGACTCTTTGCTTCATCTCCTGAGGTTCTGGAAAGTGTCGAAGAATCTCTGGTTTATGTTGGAACAGCTCAGTTCGAGTTAGGGCGCTTGCAATTAGGTGAGGATGAGGGAATATCTGATGCGGTTCAAGGTTTCTTCCGATCCTCGGCTAGTACGTTTTCCTCATTGACAAAGCGGTTTCCAAATGCAAAAGATGCGGCAACTTGGCAGTTTCAATCGGGTGAGTCTTACTATGCCTCTCTAGCATATGAGAGGGCTGTTGCCGAGTACGAGAAAGTTCATCAAAACTATCCGGAATCGGAAAGTGCTCCCGAATCGCTTTATGCAATCTCAACTTGCTATTCCATGCTGGCTGATAGTGCAGGTGATGAAGAAGAGAGTGCGAAGTGGCGCAGTAAGTTATTCGAAACAAATGAAGTTCTTGTGGGGAAATACCCACAGAGTTCTTATGCTGGGAATGCTATGGTTAATCTTGGCAACAAACTTTATAACGAAGGGAGCGCTCCTGAAATCGAAAATTCTGAGCGGATACGTCTCTATAAGTTAGCTGTTGAAAAGTACCGTGTTGCAGCTGAGGTTGCTGGCATTGATGCTGAAACAAAAGCGAGTGCTGGACTCTACATGAGGGAAACTCAAACAGCGCTTGCCTACTACGAATATACTACTGCTGGAGAAAATTTGACCACGGCGAGGTATGCGTATAGTACCGGAAGTGCAGAAGAGGTAGAAGCACTAAACGGTGCAATAGCTGTGTTTCAGAAACTGATCAAAACTTATCCAGATACCAAGTATGCAGATCTTGCTTACGTTCAGATTGGAGAGGCTTATATGGTCATGGCGGATAAGGAAGAAAGTTATTACGCGAATGCAATTGATACTTTTGACTCGTTGTGGAGGAAGTATGAGATCTCGCCAGCAACTGATTCTCAGGTCAATAATGCGGTGAAACTGGCACAGCGCAAGATTGCAGAGATTCGGGCTTATCTCGATGGGCAACAATAAGTTTTAGGTACACTAAAGCAAAAAGGCGTTTGAACCAAATTTATGTTCGAACGCCTTTTTACTTTTCAGCAGCAGAGATACTAAACTGAGGACAGATCGACCACTAACCTGACCCATTTCCATGGAATATATTAAATATTTTTCGGACATCTGTGATGAAGATCTTGGGCTTGTCGGTGGAAAAGGGCTAAACCTTGGGAAGCTGACCCAAGCCGGATTTCATGTGCCTCCAGGTTTTTGCGTCACTACTGATGCGTACCGACAGACGATAGGAGCATTAGATCAATTATCTCCAGACAAAATTCAAAAAACAGAGCTTACAGAATTGCTCGAAGATGCTATTCTCCTCGCTTATGGGAAACTAGAGACAGGAAATGTTGCTGTTAGATCCTCGGCAACGGCAGAAGATCTAGCGCAGGCAAGTTTCGCGGGACAACAGGATACCTTTCTTAACATTTCACAATTTGTTCAGCTCTTGGATAAAATTAAAAAGTGTTGGGCGTCACTTTGGTCGAGTCGTGCTGTTGCTTATCGCCAGAATCAGCAGATAGATGAAGCAGGACTTAGTATGGCTGTAGTTGTTCAAGTCATGGTTGATGCTGAAGTTTCTGGCGTAATGTTTACAGTTAATCCAATTGGAGGTGATGAAATCGTTATTGAGTCAAATTGGGGATTAGGGGAATCGATCGTCTCTGGTGAAGTGACACCAGATCATCTTATCGTTTCCAAGCTGAATGGACAGGTTATATCTGAAAAGATTACCACCAAACGCAAAATGGTCAGTCGGTCAGGTCTAATTGAGGTACCGATTGACAAGCGTTACACGCCGAGTTTAAGAAGAGACTTGGTGTATCAGCTTGCTAATCTTGGAATGGATATTGAGACTTTTTATGGTACTCCGCAAGACATTGAATGGGCTTATGCTGAAAACCAGTTTCATATCCTTCAAGCACGTACAGTCACCACCTTGACAGATACAGTCCAGATTGAAATTCTTCGTCGACGGGAAATTGAAGCGTTAGAACAAAAGTCTGATCCATACGGAACGGTCTGGAGTCGATATAACTTAGCGGAGGTTCTGCCCGCGCCTCTTCCGATGACATGGTCGATTATCAAAAATTTTATGTCTGGTAGAGGTGGTTACGGCCTTGCTTTCCGTGATCTTGGGTTCTTTCCCAGTCCGAGGGTAGATCAAGAAGGTCTGCTGGATTTAATATGTGGGCGTATATATGTCAATTTGAGCCGTGAGGTTGAGAGTCTATGTTATGGCTTTCCGTTCGAACACAATTTTGAAGAGCTGAAAAAAAATCCACAAAAAGCGATGTATCCTCAGCCAATTCCTAATCTTAAACGTATTGTTTCTGTAAAGTTATTTTTATTGAGCATCATGAAAATGCTGGCTGCGGAACATAACCTACAAAGATTGATCAAAGGTTTTGATTCTACCCTTAATAACCAGATTTTTCCGTTATTTGAAGGTTACGTTAGAAAAGAGCTCAAAGTGAATTTGCTGCAGTTGACGGATAGCCAGCTTATTGACAAGCTATATGAATGGCACCAAAAAACGATGAACGACTTTGCAAAGGATGCTCTTAAAGGATCAATTTTTGCCGTTTATGCCTATCAAAAATTGGAGCTTTTACTGCAGAAAAGTTTTACAGATAAAGCTAAGGTTGATGAACTTGCTCATGCTTTGACGACTGCCGTGGATGGGAACCTAACGGTTATATCTCACCTGAAGATGTGGGAGGTGGCACAGGGAAACCTAACAATTGAAAAATTTCTGGCACAATTTGGACATCGAGCTACTAACGAATTCGAATTGGCTGAACCTCGATGGCATGAGGATCCGTCCTATATCAAACAGATCATAGCTTCATTTCAGATGAATCCAGAAACAAATCCGGTGTACCGAATTCAGATGCAAGAGGAGAATCAGCTTCAAGCCGAGGAGGATTTAAACAGGTTGTCAACGACTCGTCAAAAACAAATCCGACGTAACCTTGATTTAACCCGGCGCTACATGCCCTTCCGTGAGAAATCGAAATTTTATCTGATGCTTGGTTATGAATTAATCCGAAAAGCGCTACTTGAACTTGATCGGCGTCATGATCTTGGTGGAGGAGTGTTCTATCTGATGATTGACGAATTAGAGGAGCCTTTTGACCGTGATGGTGCAATGCAGAAGATCTCTGCACGTCAGGCTGAAAGATCAAAGATCTTACGCATTGAATTGCCTGATGTAATATACAGTGATACACTCAACCAAATTGGAGATCCAATTCCTGTTGAGGTTCAGAACGAGATGAAAGGAACCGGTATTTCGGCTGGAGTCGCACATGGTATTGCCCAGATACTTACCGATCCAACTGAAGCAAGTATAGATCAAAAGAATTATGTCCTTGTATGTCCATCGACTGATCCGGGATGGACGCCACTTTTTCTGCGAGCTTCAGCATTAATAATGGAGCGGGGGGGGGTACTTTCGCATGGTGCGATTGTTGCTCGAGAATATGGAATTCCGGCGGTGGCTTGTATCCCTATGGCAACGAAACGGATTAAACCTGGACAGATGGTTCGTGTCGACGGAACTTATGGCATCGTGTCGATCTTAAATTCCAATTTAGAAAAGACTGGATAAAGATAAAGGTTTGTTTACAACAATGATCCGAGAGAAGTTTCGAGAACATCTATCGCTGATTACTTATATTCTTATGATTGCATTGGTATTAATGTTTCTTGTGTTTGCTATTCAATGGTATTTGATTCAACAGACTTTAGGTTATGCAATTGAACTCATAAAAGCGGAGTTAATTCAACAATCACCATCGGGCGTTGAGGCATCGGAAATTCAGCAAACGTTCCTTAACGTTCAAGATGCGGTTAAAAGTATTCCATGGAGCGTTATTAGTGGTAAAATTAGCTTGAGTAAAGCTAAAACAGCAGCGGACTATGCAAGAAAATCCAACTCAGATGGTATTTGGACTTCACAGGAGGTTAATACACTTTTAAAAATGACAAACGCAACTGTCGGTATAAAAAGAGGAGTGGGTAGCAAATGAGTGGTTTAGCAAATCCTTATGAAAAGTTTGCTTATGCATACGACCGCATTATGTACAATGTCGATTACCCTCGCTGGGAGGAATACATCAATGACCTATTCCTCCGCTATAATCAGCAACCACAGAAAATGCTGGATCTCGCTTGCGGTACAGGGCAATTGACTATGCTTCTTGCCAAACGAGGCTATGAAATGTGGGGGGTTGATCGGGCCGAAGGAATGTTGAAAATAGCGCGTCAGAAAACGGAACAATTGAATTTACACATTGAATTTCAACAGGGCGATATGCGTGACTTTGATCTCCCACAGAAATTTGACACAATCATTTGTACCTATGACAGTATCAACTATATGGTTAATGAACAGGAGTTTGAGACTGCTTGCCGAAATGTGTCAAATCACCTTGAAAAATCGGGGGTTTTTATTTTTGATGTTACAACCGAGCGAAATATTGTCAAGCATTTTCACTCCCAGACTTTTGCCGAAAATGATCAGGATTATTCCTACATTTGGCAAAATATCTATACCCATGTAGATAAATTATGTCGTACATCACTTACTTTTTTCATACGGGAGGGAGATTTGTTTCGAAGATTTGAGGAGATGCATATTCAACGGATTTTTGAAGTCAACACTATCAAACAAATGTTGCAGAAAACCGGCTATGATTTGGTTAGCGTCTATGATATGTACACATTTAGTAAACCACACCGAAATACTGATCGAATCAATTTTACGGCCAGAAAAGTACGGGAATTATGAGGCTAAAAATTGTAAAATTTGTCACGAAATTCAAGGATGCCTGTATTTGAAGCATCGGGATGTACTCGGTTCGTTAATAGAATTTCATAAGTCCTTTTTTCAAGATTCAAGCGAATTGCGGTACCAGTAAAGCCTGTGTGGTAAAGCGATTTATCCGCAAGAACAACCCAACCAATACCACGAGACGAGTTAAGACCTTTCGTATATACCCTGCTGATTTGGTTGACACTATTTTGATTAAGGACTTTTCCCCCTTTGTCAACTAACATCTGACAGAATTTCCCTAGATCTGATGTGGTTGAGAAAAGACCTGCATTTCCAGAAACACCGCTCAGATAATTCGCATTTTCATCATGTACTTGTCCGATAATTACGCCGTCTCGCCAATCATATCTTTGGTATTTATCTGCTCTCCGACGTTCGAAGCTGTTTGAATCCTCAGTCGCTGCACATCGGTTAACTACATCCTCCGGCGGATTATAAAATGTATCGGTCATTTGCAGTGGATCAAAAATCCACTCTCTCGCTAGTTGATCAAGCTGCATGTCGGTAGCTCTTTCGATGAGCATGCCAAGAAGAATATAGCCGAGACAACTGTAGACAACCTTTTCACCCGTTTCGTAGGCAAGTTCTATCTGGCTTAGATACTCAAGTACTTGATCATTTGATGTGGTATTTAAGTAAACTGCAGTCCACGCCGGATAGCCCGACCGATGTGTTAATAGGTCCAAGATACTTATCTGATTATGTTTTACTCCCGACAGATAGTGTTGTACTGATTCATTAAGATTTACCAGCCCCATCTCAACTAGTTTCATGATTAGTGTACCTATAACAATCGGTTTTGTGAGCGATGCAAGATCAAAGATTGTATCAGTCTCCATCAGCTGGATCTCTGGTTTAATCATCCGGTGTCCGAATGCTTTGTGGTATAATACGTTGCTATCTTCAACTTTAAAGGCAACAGCTCCCGGGAATTTTTTTTCCAGAATTCCTTGGTTAATCAAACTTGATATTTGATGCTCGTCCATATTGCCCCTTCTTTAAAAAGCCATGCTGATTCTATCAGAGTTTAAGGATTTGATCAAATGAGAATCGTGACTGCTGACCAGATGAGATCTATCGATAAACAGACTATCGAGAAAGTCGGTATTCCTGGCATTGTCTTGATGGAAAACGCCGGTCGTGCAGTTGTCCAATCGATATATAGTAATTTTCCCGACGCAAATCGGATCGCAATATTGGTTGGAAAGGGCAACAATGGTGGAGATGGGTTAGTTATCGCTAGACACTTGATGATGTCTAATGCCTCAGTAATTGTTTTCTTGTTTTCTTCGCCGGATCAGTTTCGAGGCGATGCTCAGAAGAACTTGTCCATTGTCCAAAACCTTGAAATTCCTATAAAGGAGATCAATTCGAAGACTAATTTGAAACAGATCAAGACAAGCCTTACAGAAGCGGATCTGATTGTCGATTCCATTTTTGGAATCGGACTATGTGGGGGAGTACACGGACATATTGGTGAAATTATCGAGGTAGTCAACGAAGCGAATACACCCATACTTGCCGTCGATATTCCTTCCGGTCTGAACGCAGATAACGGTCGAGTGGAAGGAGCATGTATTTGTGCCAATATGACTTTCACCATTGGGTTACCCAAACGTGGGTTACTTACCTATCCCGGAGCAGAAATTGCCGGAAATTTAGAAATTATTCCCGCGCATGAAGTCGGCTTCCCCGAAAGCATTATTGAAACTCATGATGTTGCCCTTAACTGGACGCAACACGAAGATGTCGAAAGGTTGCTACCGGATCGTCCCCCTAATTCTCACAAAACCAATTATGGACGCGTCTTTGTCGTGGCTGGATCAACCGGAATGACCGGTGCGGCTGCACTGGCAAGTGAGGCTGTCTTACGTGTCGGTGCAGGATTAGTAACGCTTGGGATTCCAGCCAGCCTTAATCTAGCACTTGAGGTAAAGCTGACTGAAGTCATGACCCTTCCGTTACCAGAAACAGATCAAGGTTCAATTGCCTTAGCTGCTGAATCACAGATTGGAGAGTATGTTGATCGAACTAAGTCTGTACTGGCAATCGGCCCTGGACTCTCTCAACACTCTGAAACAGTTGAACTCGTTAATCGTCTTGTTTCTCAACATGATAAGCCATTGGTTGTTGATGCGGATGGCTTGAACGCGATTACTCAGAAGCCGGATACGCTCAAATTCCTGAGTTCGGGATCAGTCTTAACACCTCATCCTGGTGAAATGTCACGGTTGATAGGTGTACCGATCTCGGAGATTGAGGCCGACAGGGTAAACATTGCCCAACAGTTCGTGCAGGATTATCAACTAGTGCTTGTCCTAAAAGGTGCTCCTTCTATTGTCGCGGGGTATGATGGTCAGGCATGGATCAATTCCACAGGTAACACCGGAATGGCAACTGCCGGATCAGGCGATGTACTGACCGGTATAATCGCGGGGTTAATTGCGCAAGGCATAGACAGTCTTGATGCTGCAGTGCTTGGCGTGTATCTTCATGGCCTTGCTGGCGATTTAGCGTCGAAATCGGTTGGGCAACACGGTATGATCGCAGGCGATCTTTTGGAATATCTTCCTATTGCCATCGAACATTTGAGAGGATAGAATGGAAAAGTTTTGGTACCTGAAGCACATCAACATCTACCAGCAGTTAAACGAGATTGAAATCACCGCCTTAAATCGTGTCTCTCGGGTCTGGAACATCAATCGCTATGAAGAGGTTCAAAGTGGTTCTGATACCGTGTATATTGTTAAATCGGGAAAAGTAAAACTGTGTAAACCACCAGAAGAAAGTGAAACTGACTTGGTTGAAAAGTTAACCATAGCAACTGTCGAAAAGGGAGAAATTTTTGGCGAAGTTCAAATGGATGATGGGCATGAAAATCAGCTGACAGTTGAATCACTTGATATCACTCATCTACAGATGCTATCACGCTATGAGTTTGAATTGCTAATGCGGAAGAATCCAAATCGATGTCTGCAGATCAGAAAATGGATTAGTCGGCGAAAAGTCGAGAACTCGATAGAAAACGTGATTGGTCGTTCTGCTTCGTCACGGTTGGCGACAGTATTGGCTTTTTTGGCGTCGAAATATGGCGTGCGTAGGCCGAAAAGCACCGAAATCAGAATTAGACTTTCCGATGAAAATTTAGCACGGTTGATTGGCATTGATCAACGATTGTGCTATGATTTGCTTGAAGAATTGAAATGGCGTGAAATCATTAAGAGCCGATGGGGGTGGATTAATCTGTTAGATCAATGGCAACTGAAGAAGATCGCCTCAGCTCGGCTGGAAGAAATCGAGCTAACCAAGAAAGAGGAAGAGAGACTTAAAGATGAGGCTGAGCAATTTGAACTTTCTCAGCCCAACGAGACCACTCCGATTAACACTAGCGGTAATCAGTCTTAACATTACCCCAGGTTACGGCAATTGTACCTGTCGAATCAACGGCAAAGTTTTTATCGAAGCCTTTCATTGCATCAGTTAACTCTGCGGTCGTTACTGCCCGGTTAATAATGGCGACCTCATCGATCAGGCCATTCCAGTAGTCGCCTTCTGGCGCATTTGGATGCTTAGTGCCGATAAAAAGCGGACCGGTCGAAGGCATCATTTTGCCAGTGGACTTTTGCTCTGCAGTTTGTTTCCCATCGATATAAAGGGCTGTGGTTTTACCGTTGTATATGCCTGCCACGTGATGCCACTCATTTTCCTTAAACATTGGGCATTGAACTCGTGCTGACACTTGGCCCTGCATCAAAACGGAAAAATCCGCCTTCTCGTAGCAAACGATATTGGTTATCGGACCCTTCAGTTGATTTTTGCAGGAAACGGCGATTGCCGGTTGTGTCACTGACCAGTCCCCAAGCCAAAATACTAATTTGATCGGTTAAGTTTAGCGAATCGCTATTTTCAACTTTAACTCTCTGTTTTTTGTCGGCATTGAACTTGAGAGCCTTGCCGAATTTACCATCAACCCAAGTTGGTCTTTCGATCAATTTACCGTCGTTCCCATTTTCCGACGAATTTTTTAAGGTATTGCCAGATCCCTCATCAAACATCCAGATGGCAACGATGTCTTCCTTGGTAATTTCGGCCTTAGCCTGATTGAAGCTAATGTGAACGACGAAACAGATTAGTAAAACGAAGAAAACTGCCTTTAAAATTTTCATGGTGAAAGAGATCCTCCTGATAACTAAGATTTAATGTGATCTACCGCTTCTTTCCCATTTAGCTGAGAAGAAAGGGAGCAGATTCCTTGCACTTTCAGTCAAGTTATCGAGGTCCCCAACTGCGACGATGATCATTATTGCCAACGCGAAAATCGGCTGCCTTTCCTTCATTAACAATATATTATAGCTCGCTATATTAAAAATTTTATTTTGTTGCTTTTAACTTGTTAAGCATTTTGTTTGACTTAGTCTCTGCAAGATTTTCTAGAGCAGTCAAAGAAATATATATGAATAAATGCAATTTGATCTATGCTAACGCTTGATCAAGATCGTAGATAATATCGGAGACAGCTTCCAAACCGACTGACATACGAATTCGATTATGTCCTCCTTGGCCAATGACGAGCGATTGGGCATCTCCAAGACTCACCCACGGTTTACATAGCTTCACATTCTTTAGAAATCGGTGGTATATGTCGTTATCAATTGTTTCAAAATTAATCATCCCTCCAAAACCATTTGTCATCATCTTAGCAATTTCATGTCCTCGACTCGACGATAATCCCGGGTATGTTACCTGTTTGATTTTTGGATGTGATTCCAAGAACTCTGCGATGGACTGCGCGTTTGAACAATGTAACTGCATTCGAACAGGTAGCGTTTTAATTCCCCGTAAAAGCAGGAAGGCGTTCTGTGGGCTCAGAATTCCACCATAAGCGTTTCGTATATGATCCATCTGATGTCCCATTTCTTCCGTTTTACTGACAATAATTCCGGCAAGGGTGTCGCCATGACCACACAAGTATTTCGTCGCGCTATGTAAGACGATGTCAGCCCCCATGTCGAGAGGTCGTAAGAGATACGGAGTCAGAAAAGTATTATCAACCACAACAATCCCTCCTGAAGCTTGACCGATTTCAATCGCTGATTTCACGTCAATGACATCAAGTGTAGGATTAGCAAAAGGTTCAAAGTAAACGACTTTGGTCTTTGTCTTAACCGCCTCTCTGAGTTGATCGAGATCTGTCATATCCACGTAGACAACTTCTACGCCAAATTTAGAAAGATAAGTATTTAGAATCTCTTTAGTCCAAACATAAACAGTGTGATGACAAACAATTCGACTACCTGCTTCTAGCAAATTTGTAAGTACTTGGCTAATGGCTGATGTTCCACTGGCAGTTGCTGTGCCCCAAGCCCCCCGTGCAAGCGTCTTGACGCGAATCTCAAAAGCGTCTATGGTAGGATTCCCTGATCTGAGATATTGTCCATCAACAGTAGCTGCTTGGTAAATTGGCGTAGCCGACATGTTTTTGGATTCTCCAGCGTGTATTGCATCCGTGGAAAATTCACGATTAAAAGGTGAATCATAGATGGTTTTCGTCTGATGGCTTTGTTCTTTCATCATTGTTTCCTTTATGCTACAATCCTAGCCGAAATAGGATTGGCTATGACTTTGAGAATTTGAATGGTTCTAAAAAAGATTCTCTTTATTGCAATTGGTGGAGGTCTAGGTGCAAATGCACGATATTGGCTCGGTGTTTTAGTCAAAAACTATCTGGGCGATGAATTTCCCTATGCGACTTTTCTTGTTAATATCACTGGTTCTTTTCTGCTTGGTATGTTTTTGACTTTGATTAGCACACGTTACCCGAGTGCTAATCAAAGTTATCAATGGGCAATATCAATCGGTTTTCTGGGATCCTACACCACATTTTCTACATTTAAGTATGAAACTATGATGTTGGCTGAGACTGGGGACTACTTAGGAGCATTGATGAATACTGGGTTAAGTATATTCGTCGGACTAATTGCAGTCTGGCTGGGAATACGTATTTTTTCTATTCTATAATGTTTGAATTGAGCGGAATAAGATCTGCGTAGATGTCAATATCGTACGAATCTCCATTACGACCATCACTCCAAGCAATAAGCACCATGTTGTCAATCATAATAGCATCTGGTGTCATCTGTCCACCGTCAGCGAGACAGATTGGCATTCCATTTAGTGCCCAAAGTGACCTACCGTTTTTATCTATTCGTTGAGCATAGATTGCAGATGTTGCTTCGTTACCATAATCACCACGATAATCGAGCCAGTATATAATTGTGCCATTCGATTTATCTCGAATCAGCTTGGGTTGACGTTGTTCGCCTTCTGCTGTACAAATCGGCAGGCCGTTTATTTCCCACATCGGTTCGCCATCACCATTGATCCATTGCGCGTAAATATCAGAAAAAACGTCCCGATCATCCCACCAAGTGACAACGATACCGCTAATACCCTGATTTACTTGCGCGATAAACGGTTGTTGTTGATTTTCTGGTTGATTGCAAATGACGATGCCATCAGGATTCCACAACCGTTGACCATTAGCGTTTATTCGCTGAGCATACAGATCTGACGTAGTGAAAATAGCAGGATCGTCGCGGTAATCTGACCACACCACGAAGGCTCCACCAGATCCATCGGAGATTGCCAATGGCCCTCCCTGATTTCCGTTTGCTTCACAAACAGTAATACCGCGATCCGGCCAGAGTTTTCGTCCCTCCGCACTAATTCGTTGCGAAAAAACTCTCCACTCTGGTGTACTAATATCCCACCAAGCAAAAATTGCACCGCCTGTCTGATCGGTTGTCAGAGACGGATCGTATTGATCCCCTTTACCATCATAGATGGCAACGCCATCCTTCCTCCAAATTGTTTCACCTTTCCCGTTAATCCGTTGAGCAAAAAGATCTTGCCTACTGTTTCGCCAATCTTCCCACACCACAATCACTCCATCTTCACCATCCGCTATGGCTCTGGGATCGTCTTGACTAGCCAAATTCTGACAAAGAGGGACGCCATTTTTATCCCATAATTCTGTGCCATTTACGTCGATTCGCTGAGCATATAAATCCGGGTTACCATTGCGTGAATCTCTCCAGACAATAATTGCACCATCGTTGTTCAAGACCGGAATGAGAATTGGCCATCCTTGGGACCCAGGCAGTTGACAGATGGCGATTCCATCCTCTTTCCATAAAGCTTTACCACTAGCATCAATCCGTTGAATGAAAACATCGCGATTTCCGTTTCGTGCATCCATCCAGGCGATTATGGCACCTCTATGACCGTCACTAACCAAATCAGGAAATAGCTGTTCATTTGATGCTGTACAAAGAGGTAAATTTGAATATTGTGCGATACACCGCTCTCCAGATAAGAATAACGTACTAACAAACCATAATAACGCGTAGACAGGTATTCTATTCATGTGGTGTATTACCTTCCAATCGATTAATGATAGCGTCAACATCATAGACGCATCCACCCCATGTTCCACCGCTTACGCCCTGTAGTACGGCCCAAAGCCTAGTATCATCAGGCAACATGGGATCTGTTTGCAGATCTGGCCGTGGAGCTCTCTCCTGTAAAAGCTTTGCTCCATTTTCAACCCCAAATATTTTATTATCATGACCAACTAGATTAATGCTACCTTCAAGTTGGTTGCGATCGACAATAATTTGGATAATGTCTCCGTCTATTACTTTTCCGATTGGTCCTCCCGCTAATGCCTCAGGTCCGATATGACCGATGCAAGCCCCGGTGGATACACCTGAAAATCGTGCATCGGTAATTAAGGCAATGTTCTTGCCGTAGGGTAAATGCTTCAACGCAGATGTAATCTGATAAACTTCTTCCATCCCCGTTCCCATCGGTCCACGACATACTAATACCATCACTTCACCTGGTTTGATTTTCCGTTTCTTGATTGCAATGATAGCCTCTTTTTCTGTGACAAAAACGCGAGCGGTTCCAGTCATTCGATAGGTACCATCTTCATCAACCACACTTGGATCAATAGCTGTGCTCTTTATGACAGATCCCTCAGGTGCGAGGTTACCACGTGGAAAAGTAATGGTACTAGTCAGTCCACGCTGTTTGGCTGCATCAGGACTCATGATCACGTCGTCTGGGTCAATTCCGTCTTTCTCAAACAGCAAATCCCTTAGCCGCTGGCGGCGTTCCGATTTGAGCCACCAATTCAAGTTGCGTGCAAGCGTTTCACCAGTTGCCGTCATTACTTCTTCATCAAGAACATTTAATTCGCGTAAACGCAACATCACCTCCGGTACACCGCCAGCTAAGAAAACCTGAACAGTGGGGTGACCAATTGGTCCATTTGGTAGGACATCAACGATACGCGGTACCTGTTGGTTAATTTCAATCCAATCCTCAATTCTTGGCCGATCAAGTTTGGCAGCGTGTGCAATAGCCGGAATGTGAAGTAACAAATTAGTTGATCCGCCAAAAGCTGCGTGTATGATCATAGCGTTTCGAATAGCGGTGTCTGTAATGATGGCACTTATTTTTGTTCGCTGTCCTTCTAGATGGATTAACGCCTGTGCAGACCGAGTTGCCATGTCAACCCAAATATGTTGTCCCGAAGGTGCTAATGCTGCATGTGGTAAGGTTATTCCCAAACCTTCTGCCACCACCTGTGCGGTTGCAGCTGTTCCCAAAAACTGACACCCACCTCCTGGACTTGCACAAGCTTTGCATCCTAGATCAGCTGCATCCTGCAGCGAAATTTCGCCATGGGCAAAGCGTGCACCGATCGTTTGGATCTTGCCGGCATCCTCGCCTTCACGCGGTGGTAGTGTTACGCCGCCAGGAATGATCAATCCTGGGAGGTCAGATACTCCAGCAAGGGCAATCATCATTGCCGGTAATCCCTTGTCACAGGTGGCTATGCCAATAACGCCTCGACGGGTTGGTAATGATCTGATCTGGCGGCGAAAGACAACTGCCGCATCGTTCCTAAACGCTAGGCTGTCCATCATGCCGGCCGTGCCTTGTGTTCGTCCGTCGCAAGGATCTGAGCAATATGACGAAAACGGGATTGCTCCAAGTCTTTTGATTTCGACAGCTGCGGCTTTGACAAGTGAGCCTATTTCCCAATGTCCTGTATGAAACCCTAGTGCAACAGGGTTTCCATCTTCTGCACGCAGTCCCCCTTGCGTACTCACAATCAAAAACTGCTTTTGGTTTAACTCCGCAGGATTCCATCCCATTCCAGCATTCTGACTCATAGCAAAGATATCACCACTTGGAGCGTTTAGTAACATTTCCTCGGTCAGCGGCAACGAGCCTTCAGGGCCATCAGAGTTCGTTTCTAAGTCGAAGATTTCTGGGTCATTACTATCAACAATTTCTTTGGAATTTATTTGTGGTTTATCCATTATCCTATGCTTAAACTTAATGTGGGTTCGATATAATGGAGCAGGAACTTTTTCTATAATACTGTGAATCAATCAGTTGAAAAACAAGGATACGTTCCAATATCTATTATACCACTCTTCTGCTAGATTGACGACTTTTGCCAAGGCTCAACCGTTTTTGATCTCTAATGGCAACAGAAAGCGGCGCAGAAGAATTACACTGGTACTGAGTGAAGTCATGACCATTACCGTCCAGTTTCATCGTTTTGACTATTGTACCTTCAGGCATTGTTGTACCAGCACGTTTGCCGGTATCTACGCTGGGCATTCTCTCTACTAGTCAGCTACAAGCGGTTTGTGAAAATAGGGGAGTTGTACTAGGATTTCGCTTGTCGACTCCATACCGATCGCCATCTGCCGAAATCGAAGAATTCCCTGCCATCGCGTCTTGGCTAAGACGGCTAAATGGGGGAAGAACTCCGCTGGTTGGTTCTACGGTTAACTCCATCTGATCGTCAATGATGAAGGCCAATTGCTGGCGGACTGACAGCTGTCGATGTCGATGATAGAAACTCTAGTACCAAAGATGGTCAAAGGCTTCTTTGGAGAACTTTTTGCAGATAAGGGCTATATCTCACGGAAGCTATTTGGTTTTCTATTGGCTGCGAAAACAAGGTGAAGCGGAACATGGAAAATCAGCTACTGTCATTTTGGAACAAGTTTCTGCTAGGTAAATGAACCATTATTGGAACCATTGGCGACCAGTAAAAAAACATCTGTCAAATTAAGCATACCAGACATGGCAGCTGGATTAACTTTATTGGTCAGTGCCATTTTAGTGTCGATTTCCTACTCTTACCAAGATGAAGAAAACCTCATTGAATCCCTGGGTCAAGGTCTTGGCTGATTTAATGGCGGGTGCCATTTAGTCCTTTGTGCCGAACTCACGTTCAACTGAACATTGCTGACTTCAAGGTTAGAAATCGGAGCAGAAATATTACTTTAGTACAACCATCTTTCGGGTTGCCGTGAAGTGATCTGTCTGTATCGTATAAAAGTAGGTGCCGGATGCAATGGCTTCGTTTTGGTTGGATCGCCCATTCCAATAACACGCTAGGCCTTTGGTGATATAAGAACCGGAACGCGTCGCTCCGAGATCCAGTGTGCGGATTAAATTCCCAGATTGGCTGAATATTTGGATTGTAACGTTTGTATCTCTGGCAATCTCGAAAGGAATCCATGTTTCTGGGTTAAACGGATTTGGGTAATTCGGCAATAGTCGGTTCTGTTTAATTTTTGACCACTGAGTAAATACGTTCCTCGTTAGAGCTGTACCTCGGCTCAAATTCATGTCCCAGATAATCATTGTTCCGTCACCTGAACCGGATGCCAACTTTTGACCATCTGGCGAAAACAGCAATGAGTATACTGGAAGTTTGTGTCCCCTTAAATCAACAACAGTCTGCTGATCCTCGATCGACCAAATCTTAATAGATTGCCATGATCCTGTGGCGATAAACTCGCCATGAGGCGAATATGCTAAGGAAACAATGTCGTCTGGAAACCTGGCTATTTCAACCTGCTTTAGAACCGACCATAGCCTTGCACCTCCTAGTCCCTAACTGGCAGCATCACCAGTGGCGAGAACCTGACCATCCGGTGAAAAAGCGACGGCGTTTGCGTCACCAACATACCCATCAAATGTTGTGATTAAGGCCTGATTCGGCACTGACCACAATTTGACCTCTCCACCAGCTAATATATTATTTGAGGCAGCTGAACCTGCTGAGGCAAGAATTTTGCCGTCCGGCGAAAAGGCGAGTGCGTTAATTTCATCCTTATGGCCTATTAAAGTTCCAATCTTCGTTTGGTCAACAACCGACCAGGTGGTAATTTCTCCCGGATTGCCTGAAATCCCAGCTGCTACTGCTACTATTTGGCCATCTGGTGAAAATACCAGTGAATCAACAACACCCGTATGCCCCTCCAATTTAGCAACGACTTTCATACTTTCAGTAGACCACAGATGCAACTGATCAGGTCCTTTCGTGTAGCTGACTGCCGAGGCAAGTGTTCGACCATCTGGCGAAAAGGCTGCTGCAAAAACAATACCATCATGTGTTAAAAACCCGATTGGAGCCTTTTTGGTGACTGACCATAGCATAACTTGTTAGTTCCCCAGAAATTCATTGGAACAGAAGCAAGCATTTGACCATCAGCAGAGAAAGTAACTGAATGCATCCAGTCATTGAATTCCCAAGAATCCAATTCGACATTGTCGGCAATCGACCAGAGTTTCACCGACTGATCACTAGAAGCTGAAAACAACGTCAATCCATTTGGTGCGAGAATGCATGTGTTAACAGCGTCCGTATGAATCGGTAGGCTAGTAATTACAGCCTTATCAGTGACTGACCAAAACTTTAATTCTCCCAACAAACTCCCACCTGAAACAAGGACCCTACCATTTGATGAAAATGTGATAGTCTTGACGCCAAATTGATGCCCCTTCAAAGTAGCAAAAACGCCTTTGTCTTTCACAGACCAGAATTTTATCTCACCTGCTTCTAAAAGATTACCAGCGTCGGCAGAAGCTAATAGCAGTCCATCTGGTGAGAATGTCACGGCATTCACAATACCTTTGTGGCCGACTAGAGAAGCGATTTCTTTTTGATCTGCAACTGACCATAATTTGACTTCGCCGGGGACAAGATAATCGCCGCCGCCGGATGCCAAGAGTTTGCCATCCGGCGAAAACTCAATCGATTTCATCATCGCCGGATGACCTTTTAAAGATCCAATTTCGGATTTATTGGCAACCAGCCAAAACTTTATTTCTCCAGGTTTGACAATCGCAGCATCAGCGTAGGATGCGGCAGATGCCAGCATTTTTCCATCTGGGGAGAAGGCGACGGTGTTGACTCCAGCCTTATGACCTTTTAGAGTTGCAATTTCAATTCGCTTGGTAACTGACCAGAGTTTCACTGTTTGATCAAACTGATGCGGATACCAATATTTTTCCGTTCGGTGAGAAGGTGACTGATTCCACGGAATTAGCGTGGCCGATCAGTAGATCTACGGTATGATACGTTTTTGCATCGTAGAGCTAGATCCCAATTGCTGTTGCAACGGCGATGAGGTCGCCATTTGGTGAGACAGCGATAGCTTTGTCGCTGACGCCAATTGAACCTTTGCCTAGTCGCGTAATTGCATATTTGGGAAGCTTATAAGTTGGACAATTAATCTGAGCAATGATAACGCTAGGGAGAAAAAGACAGGAGATCCAAATAATGATATTTATGGATTTGGAGAGCATCGGTTTAATGACTAACTATTTAAATCATAATATTAAGGTAATCCAATATTCTGTGTGGCCACACGAAATGTTAGAATTCCAAGTTAAAAAAAGAAGTGGACTGACGTAACCACATGTGCCCAAGTCTTTGAGTATTGAGTTGACATACTCCACCTTGGCGGGCCTTTTTTTGACGGGATTCGAGGAAGTCCCAATACATTTCGTTTCGAAAGCTGATACCCAATGGTTGCGACAATTGGTGATAATAGCGATCCATAGGTAGCGCCATATACGACTTCTCTCCCTTCGTTATGGCGATTGCGGGTGGCAAGGAGTGCTCCAATGAATGGTGGAATAAGTGCTCCTGCGGTAGTGTTAGCATGAGATCCTCCGCCATATCCCCAAAACTCGCCAATCCAATGAACCTGCGAGGATCCTCCCAAAATCAGACCAACGCCAGTACAAATTGGAATTGTCATTTCATCATTTCGTATCCCTGCCAGACTTGTACCTAGATAAGCCAATGTTCCTATAACAGCGCCATTAAAATAACCGCTAAAGGCTTGGAGCGTCATCTCCGGCCAGCCCTCAATCCGTTTTCTCCTCTCCTCTTCCATAGGTAATGCCCAGCGAGCAACTTCTAGATTTACTTTTGCCCGAACATGCTTTGGATTGATAGATATCGCTTTTTCAAACGATTCAACTGCGCTCTGCATCTGTTCTAACTCGTAATATGCTTCGCCCATAAAATTATAAGCATCCGCATGATTCGGGCTCAGCTGAACCGTGATTTTAAAAGCCTCGATAGCTCGTTCAAAATCACGGTTTTTCAGGAACTCTTGTCCCTGCTGGTAGTTGTTATTTGTTTCTGCGTTCTTGTCTGCTCTGTTCTTATTTTTAGGCGCAGCTGCTATTGGCGAAAGCAGAATAAAACAATAGAAGAAACATATAAGACTGACGTGTGCATGAAACTTTATATATCTCACCTTCACCACCATTTCTATGGTCCTCAGAAGCGAGAAAACGATATGATTGGGAGGATTATACTATAAAGCAGTTAAAGGAGGGAATGATGCGTCGTTATGTGTCCTATTCGATAACAAAGAAACTGTCATTTAGTAATATATTTTTTCGACTATGTAATTTCTTGGGTTTACGGTACTACCATTGACATAAACACCATAGTGAAGATGAGTCCCTGTAGTTGATCCACTACTTCCGACATAACCAATTACTTCACCCCGTGCAACTTTTTTGCCTCTTCGGATTCCCGTAGCAAATTTCTGCAGATGACCATAGATGGTTTCCATTTGTGTTGCTGGGTGTTTAATCCGAATTGTATTCCCAAGACCAGATCTGCTCCTTTGTACCTTAGTGATGACACCGTGCGCCGCAGAAATGATCGGAGTTCCACGTCGTGTTGCAATATCCAATCCACTGTGAAAGTGCCGACTTTTGGTGATTGGATGGATACGGTAACCAAAACCGGAGGAATACCAGTAAGATTTCTTAGTTAGATTGGGCAAACGAAGCGGTAAAATAAATGGCATTTCTTCCAATTCGTTGAGACTACCTAAGACAGCGTCATATACTTTTCGGACTTCTTCTTTCAATTTGGGTATGACCTCAGGTGTTTCTGATATGGGCTGAGGAACACTGGAATCCGGCGTTGCGTCTTGAGATCCTGCATCTAATGCATCGGGATCTGGACTAAACGGATCTTGATCTTCTTGTCCATCTTCGACGATGCTACTACCTCCTTGGCCCAGAATCCCTTTATTTTCAAGACCTAATACATGCTTAACTGTTTTTACCATACCACGAACTTCATCCCACTTCGTTTCGTGAAATCTAATCTGCGTTTCCTGGTCTTGAATTTTGTTGTTCAACCTCTCGATAGTTAACCCTTGAATTTTCTTTTCTTGATGAGATGAAGCAAGTCTTGATCCCGCATTTACCGTCAGATAGATAGATGCTCCTAGCACAACTAGAATCAGGAAACCGATAGAACAAAAGGATAGCAACATTGCACGGCTAACTGAATGCTGACGTACAGGGCCGCCAGACGGCGACATAACCACAACCGTGTAAAAATCTTTCAAGATATCCGCTCCTGAGATGTATGAATCTCAGTAAAACATGCCTTTCGACAACAGAGTTAAGAAGAAAAACTCCCCAGATATTCGACTGAACCGAAGTATAGCATAAACGGAAATACGTTGCAAAGGTTTTGTGAGCAAGCCAAGAGCTATTCTTCAACTTCGATCAGATCAAACATTTTGTTGACTGAAACGACCTTTGGCCATGAGTTCGTTACAACGAATGATACGTCCAAAGTACACTATGTCTTCAATGCGATACTTCTTACAAGTTGTATACAGCAAACAAAATTTTTTATGATTTAACATTAGGTCTTCCTAAATATTGCCGTCTCACAAAATCAGGGTCAGAGATATTTAGCTATGTTCGATGTAATCTCTCATTTTAATCTGACAGTGACGGCGTCGGCTGGATTCGATTTTCGTTTCGCCTTGATTTTAAAGTCAGGTATTTGCTAAACTGATAACATAATCTTAAATGAATGAGCGTGAGTCAATGGTGTGGCGGATATCTGTGTGGAATGTGGCTCAATGGCTGGTTTATTCAATCAAAGATTATCATTTCACAATTTTGGAGACTTAGGAAGCTAAAATCAAGCATGGCCAAATACAGAGTTGGTATTGTTGGTTGTGGAGGTATTGCCCACTTCCACGGCAAAAATTACAATCGATTTGATGAATTTGAAATTGTCTCAGTGGCGGATATTAATCGGGAATCGGTAGATCAATATGCAGAAGAATTCTCCGTCTCTGGCAAATACACAAACTACTTGGATATGTTTGAGGAGGAAGATCTGGATGTTGTTAGTGTGTGTACTTGGCAGGGAACGCATGCGGAAATTACGATTGCAGCTGCTGACAGCGGAGTGAAAGGAATTCTGTGTGAAAAACCGATGGCCATCAACTTAGGCGAAGCTGATGCAATGATTGAAGCCTGCGACCAAAGTGGTGTCAAATTGGTGGTTGGACATCAGCGAAGATTTGAAGCAATATACACCGAAGCGCAAAAGCTCATTGCAGATGGTATTATCGGTCAACCAATTATTGTCACCCGTCGTGTAGGAAGCGGTTTATTAAATTGGGGAACGCATGTGATAGATTTAACACGGCAAATTCTTGGGGATCCGGAGACTAAATGGGTGATTGGGCAGGTTGAACGCAAAACTGATCGCTACGAGCGCCGTTGTGAAATTGAGGACCTCTGTGCCGGAATCATCTGCTTTGAAAATGATACCCGTTTTGTACTTGAAATCGATATGCCTCCACCACACGTAAACAACATCTTCGTGCATGGTAGTGATGGGATCCTAACTTCTGAAGATGGGAAACTCAAGGTTCTCAACGGTAAAGAGGGATGGCAGACAATCAATCCTGCTTCAGACGGTGAAGACCAATGGTCAGAGTTTCTGGCTTGGCTTGATGGACGTGTTGAAACTCATCGTTGTAACGGCAAACAGGCAAGCTATACTATCGAAATCATGATGGCAATATATGAGTCGGTCCGAACCAAAGGGCTTGTTGAGATGCCCCTAAAGACCAAAGAATCACCACTCATTATGATGATTTCGGCCGGAACATTACCAGTTGAAAAATCAGGTAAATACGACATTCGAGTACCTTTTTGAGGTAAGAAACCAACTTAATCAATGGTTGTTGACACGTGGGAAAAAAAATAAAAGAAACTGATGTAAGTAAGTCTTCATCTTCAATTGAAATCATACAAATATGTCCCGGTTCTTACCTGTTAAAGGTTGCAGAAGCGGATATTGCTTGGGTGTTTAATCCCTGGCCTGATATTAGCAAATACCTTATCCGTAAACAGCTTGATTTTAATGGGGTTGTCTGTCCAGATTCACGAGTGCAAAATGGGGTTAGCTGCAACCTGATAGAGTTCCCGCTTCTCCATGCCATGTTTGTACAGGGAATGATTTTTCGCGGTGAAAAGCCAACCTTGGTTGGCACAGAAAAACAAATTCGTCTTGGTAAAGAGAGTTTTAAACGCGGTCTTTATGGTTTTTATGATGTTTCTGAGATGGAAAATTGCGATTTGTCTCAAACCGAGATGGAAAATTTGATGCGGGAAATTGAGAGTCTGGCAGTGGGTGGCATCAAAGAAATGGATGAGTTGATGGATTTCGTGCCTCTTATCCCTCTGGAAGAAACGCCATCGCCCAAAACAGCAACAAATTACAATGGTGTCCGAATTTGGAAAGAAGCTATTAACGTCTATGGGGTTGAGTATAAAGAAGAATCTGCTAAGATTGATTGCAATCTCGCTTCAGGGGAAAGTTATATTCCTCCGCTTGATATTGATACCAAGAATATACCATATGCATCTTTCCAGATCATTGACACCGGTGAGGAAGATGGATTTTCACCAAAGAGTTGTTTGCATACTATCATCCAATGGCGTAACAAAATCATCTGTATAGATCTACCGATGAACTCCTCATACCTCTTGGATAAAGTAAGTCTATCAAAAAACGAGATAGACGCGGTCATATTTACCCACAACCATGATGATCATATAGGTGACATATCCATCCTGCTCCAGATGGATAAGAAAGTTACAGTCCTTTGTCCCAAGATTATCTGGAAGTCAATTCTATTGAAAGCATCAAATATGCTTGATATGAGCATTGAGGATCTAAGCACCTATTTCGATTATCGCCCCATTCTATACGGCGAAGAATATGATTACGTAGGACTGCGCATTTTAGCTCATCCATCACTTCATCCTGTGCCGTGCGCCATCTATCGTATTCGTGGAATCGTGGATCAAGAATGGAAGGTTTACGGTCACATGAGCGATATCCTAAACTTTAAAAGGTGCGGAAAACTGCTTGAAGACGGAAGTATCACGCAGGAACGTTATCAAGCATATCGCGATTTTGTCCTTGACTCGGCACAAGTAAAGAAAATTGATGTTGGTGCTAGGACTGGGACAGAAGACGTTGCCGTTCATGGGGCTTGGAGAGATTTTTTGGATGATACCTCGGAGCATATTGTACTTGCCCATATCAATCGAGAACATTTAGAGGAAGAGGCTACAGTTCTCGTTGGGCAGGTTGCCTTTGCCGGATCAGCTAGGAACCTGAGTGGCAATAAGACGAGCAGCCTGCGCACAACTCATGATATATCCCGTCAACGATCGATCAATTTTCTTCGTGATTATATGTGTAATTTGCTTGAAGATAGTTTTTTTACCGATTCAATTCGAGAAGAGCAGTTGCAGGCGTACATCGAAATTCTAGCTGATAACGAGATTCGGTCGATTCAACCCCAAACCCCATTTCTGAAAAGGGGTGAAAAATCTGACTTTGCCTGTATGTTAATCAGCGGCTCAGCTAGTGTCTGGATAGAGGAGAACGGTAGTTTAAGGCAAGTAACTGTAGCTGGGGCAGGTGATCTTATTGGTGACATCGGTGTACTTGAGGTTAAACCTAGGAATGCTAACGTAAGGTCCGAAAATTATGTTCATGCGCTTCAAATCCCAGCCACCCTTTTTCGAGAGGTTGCTGTTCTGTTTGAGATTTATAACCCAAATGGTGGCGGAGTATTGCAGCGAATATGGCAGAACCGGCCGATTATCCAGGCTTCAGCTATCTTTGGTCAAAACGTTCCATTCCGTTTTCAAAATAAAGTTGCGCAGTATGCAACCAAAGTTTCTTTAGATCAAGGCCAGTGTTTCTTCCCAGATAATGATGGCACGAAATCAATCTATCTGGGGAAATCGCCGGAACACTTCTCACTCAGGTTCAACGATCACGAGGTCTCTGATATCATCGAACCAATCTTTGGTGAAAACAACTTACTCACTCACGGAGTTATCGAATACCAAGTTGTGGCAAACCGAAAAACAACCGTTCTTAAAGTTGAACTGGGATCTAACCTAGACTGGATAATGGATGTGCCCTTATTCAAATTACGTTTGACAGAGTTAGCTAGTCGGCGTAAAATTGAGTTGGAACGCACCGTACGCCCCAGATGAAAGTAGTTAATCAATTTTCTTCAGCATTTACTATCGTTTGTCCCGCTACCGATAGTGCACGCGCACCGATGCCAAGCACGGCCAGAAACCCTTCAGAATCAACGTGGTTGAAATCCCCAATTGCTTCCATTGAAGCGGTTTTCTCCGAATAAAGTGAGTGAGGGCTTCCTGTTGCTGAATGAAATGAAACGTTGCCCTTATAAAGCGAGACGGTAATTTCCCCGGATGCCAGCTTTGTAAACGGTTCGATTGATCCAAGTAGTGATTGCGTCACTGGGGCGAACCAATAACCTTCATAAACCTGTTCTGCGATTTGCTTTGATACCTGATCAAAGACACGCCTTGCACGCCGATCAAGTACCAATTGTAGCAGATATTCGTAACACTTGCCAATCAGTTCCATCCCAGGCGATTCGTAGACACCTCGGCTCTTTATGCCGACAAAACGGTTCTCTACCACATGGGTTCCAATTCCTACTGCGTTGCGTCCCCCAATACGATTCGCCTGATCTATAGCAGCCAGTGGTGTTACTGGGCTTCCGTTGACCTCTATAGGAATCCCCTGGTCAAAAGAAACGGTAAAATATTCAACATCCTCAGGAGCATCCTGCGGATGAAATCCCATACCTGGGGTAATAAAACTTGCTGGCGTTTCGAGCGATTCTAATCGACCTGCCTCATGTGTCAAGCCGAGTAGATTGGCATCAGTTGAATAAGGTTTTTCATGTGTGGCGGTTATTGGTAGACCATTCTGTTGACAAAAGTTGATCATTTCTCTGCGTCCGCCGAAGCGATCAAGGAATTTTTGATCGCGCCATGGTGCGTATACCTGAATGTTTGGGTTAAGCATATTGGTGGCTAGTTGAAAACGTACCTGATCGTTACCTCGTCCTGTTGATCCATGAGATAGGATGTTAATTTGGCGTTTCCGCAACTCAGGCAAAATTGCTTGAACCGTGATGTGTCGGGCTATTCCAGTCGTGTTCCAGTACCCACCTTCATATTTCGACTGTGTTTGGATTAGTTTGAGTCCTGCTTCGGCAAGCGCATCTTTAGCATCGACAATAACTGCTTCATCTGCGCCTGATGCAAGCATTCGGTGGCGAACATCGTTTATGTCCTTTTCATCTGGTTGGGCTAAATCGGCACTGAAACAAACAACTTTGACCCCATTATTGACCAACCACCGCGTCATCGTGCAACTGTCAAGCCCTCCTGAAACGGCAGCGCCAATTGTCTTCCCCTTCAGCTGATCAATGTTCAAAATGATTATTCCTTTCCGGCAGATAAAGATCTGGATCTTTAGGTGATTCTAAACTTAGGCGTGGTTTCTGGTAGATAGAAAATAACTGTTCTCAGAGTAGAATGCGACGATGGGCGATTTTATCGCTAATATTTGGACTTGTCAAGAGGAAACAAGGACAAGATTCTTTAATACTTGCAGGCACAGTTAGCGTGTGTTAAAATAAAAAAATGTATACTTTGAATTGATTATGAGCTGTTTTCCTCAAGGAATAATTAGTGGGAGGGAGTGTGCTGGTACTAAACGCCAGTTATGAACCGATTAACATCTGCAACTTGAAGTGAGCAATGAGGATATTAGTGGAAGGGAGTGTGCTGGTACTAAACGCCAGTTATGAACCGATTAACATCTGCAACTTGAAGCGAGCGATGAAGATGATAGTCAAAGGTGTTGCTCGTGCTGAAGAAACGTCGGATCGGCAGATTCGATCGGTTGCTACGGTGATTCAAGTTCCTCTTGTCATTCGGCTCGTTCGATATGTAAGGATCCCTCACATTATGGTGAAATTCTCACGACGAAATGTTTTCATGCGTGATCAGTATGCCTGCCAATATACAGGTGAGGTTTATCCAAAGCATTTGCTGACTATCGACCATGTTATCCCGCGATCTCGAGGTGGCATGACAACGTGGGGTAATGTAGTAACTGCGTGCAGCAAATGCAATACCAAAAAGGGTAACAGGACACCTGGCGAAGCGAATATGATGCTCATCCGTAAACCGAAGTCTCCAACAATCATTACCTACATGCACATGAGCTACCAATTTCGTCATGATCCGTCTTGGAAAAAATACCTCTACCTTAACTAAGTCAGTTCCAGCCTTTATCTTCGTAGTTCTCGGAATTAACATTTCATCTTTCTTTCCACTTTCGTGTAGCTATACACCTCCAAAAAACTATTACATTGAATTTGCTCTGATGGAAGAATGGGGTGAACATAACCGGCAACAAAGTAATCGGAAAATAGGTGATGTCGTTGTTCATCCAGAGAAATCGGAGCCGCGCGCTATTGCTTTTGAGGTAGGTCATCCCCCCCAGGGGTTTATCGGATTCATACCTGTTGCAGAAGAATCTCAGATTATTTCCGAAGCGCCTCCTCCGGTAAAAAAACCAAAAGTTGCCATCGCGATTCAAGATAAAGCACTGGAGACGGTTTTTCGCCAGGAACAGATCAATATGGTTCACTACCGGGCAAAAAACGGTCGGCTTAAAGAGAAAGCAAACGTGGTTCAGATTAATTTCGTGCCAGCATCTTTCTCAGATCGCGCAATTTATGCAGAATTTTTAATGATTACTGCTATAGTCCACGGAGTACAACTTGAAAAAGATACAGTTGACGTTGTCAAGTGTGTGGCCGAAGACGATGATGGATCACCGATCATGAGTTTGGAAGGTAATATTTCGACCTATCTCAAGTATCGGGAAGCGGAGATAGGGAAGAAAGAATGGGAAAACCAATTGCAGATTGTTAAGTATTGAAATGAGGCATCATCCAGAAAAACTCAGGTACAATTGGGAATTTCAAAACGGTTACCAAAATGGCAGAAAATGTTGGAACCGTTTTTTTGTGATCTATGTTTTACCAAACAGATTCAATTCAGTTAGGCTTGGTATCACTGTAAGTAAAAGGACTGGTGGGAGCGTTCAGCGAAATCGAATTAAACGTTTGGTTCGTGAATCATTCCGGTTTATCAAGTGCAAACTGAAGAGAGGTTATGATATTATTGTTATTGGGCGGAAACCGGCGATTCAACTTAAGTGTCAACAAGCACAGTCAGAACTCACATATCTTTTCCGCAGAGCAAGACTTTTTATAAAATGAGATCCGTAAAGTTTATACCAATTATACCCATTAAACTCTATCAAATCCTGATTTCGCCTCTTTTCCCCCCAGTTTGTCGGTTTTGTCCAACATGCTCGCAATATGCAATTCAGGCTTTTGCTAAGTACGGCATTTTTAAAGGAGGATGGATCTCACTGAAAAGGCTATGTAGATGTCATCCATACCATCGGGGCGGCTACGACCCTTTGGTATGATCCTCCGTAGTATCCCTTTTCCCTCATACATCGAATCCACGATATTTTAAGGACCTAATAAATTAAATGGAAAAGAACCATATTTTATTTTTTGTCATATCAGCCTTCATCATGATTGTGTATTATTTTTTTATTGCCCCTATTATTCTTCCCAATCAGCAAGAGAAAAGAAAACAAGCGGAAAGAAAAACTGTAGTTGATAAGTCGTCATCAACACCTAAAATGACAAATGAGGAATTCAAGTCACCTGATGATATAGTAACGGAAGGTGAAAAAGTGTCATCAACCCATACAGAAAAGAGTCTAGGACTAGCAGCTAGCAAGAGTGCCACAATTGGAGTAGAGACAGAAAAGTATAAAATCCGTTTGGCGACAACCTTAGCAGTTCCATTAGAATGGTCACTCAAGGATTATCCCGATCGATCAAAAGACCAGCAAGAACCGTTGAACTTGATACCCCGAACAACCGTTACATGCCTTTCAATCCAGCCTCTCGATAACAATATGAAGTTAGACTGGATTGAGTCAAATTGGGCTGTCAAGGGCGATTTCTCTGACATAAAGCTAACCCCCAGAAATTCAAAGCAAAGCTTAACTTTCTACAGGGACGTTGGTGACGTCTTAAGAGTTTTTAAGAAATTCACTTTTTATTACGATAGATATTTTGTCGATCTAGATCTAAGTTTTGAAAACCTTTCAGATAATGTGCTGACAACTCCACTAGATGAAAGTGGTTATGAGCTCAAGTGGGGGCCCGGCATCAGCGCAGATTTATTGCCGCATGAGGTGAAATCTGGTGCGATTAGTCGATACGGGAAAAAAGGTGTTTTCGCCTATACTGGTGAAGGCAATTTGAAAGAAAAACTTGAAGAGTCCGAGGAATCAGCAAGCATTAAATGGGTGGGTATTACGAACAAGTACTTTGCCGTACTAATGCTACCTGACCCAAAGCTTGAAGCGGAGTACAAGCGTGAAGTCAGTGGAGAGGAAACTTCAAAAGGTGTTGTTGCGCCGAACGCATCTGCAGTTTTAAAGATAAAACCGAAAGGTAAACAAACAAACCTCTTTCGTATCTACGTTGGCCCCAAAATAGAAAAAATTTTGAAGCAGGTTGAGTACCGAAGCACAGGTTTGGACAAGCCGTATCCTTCTCCATTACTTCATAAAATTGTTGATTTTGGGTGGCTCTTTTTTCTTGTGTGGCCAATGCTGTGGGTTCTGAACGGTTGCTACAAAATTTTCGGTAACTATGGTATCGCCATTATCCTGTTGACTGTCATTATGAAGATAATTTTATTTCCGCTTACACGAAAAAGTTATCAATCCATGAAAGATATGCAAAGATTACAGCCGGAAATTGCTGAACTCCGCGAAAAATATCGGGATGATCCGCAAAAGCTTAATCAGGCAACAATGTTACTTTATAAGAGACACAAAGTAAATCCTTTCGGAGGCTGTCTCCCTATGCTTCCACAAATGCCAATGTTTTTTGCTATCTTCTCACTACTTGGTAGTGCAGTTGAGTTACGTGGCCAACCGTTTTTTCTGTGGATAGATGACCTGACTGCTCCTGATGAATTTCTTCTTCTTCCTTTTACCCTCCCCTTTCTTGGGAATTCGCTTCGTATTCTTCCTATCATTAATGCCGTAGCTACTTGGTTTTCGTCGAAGATGACCGGAACAGCACCTGCTGCCGATAATACACAAGCCAAGATGATGCAGTATTTGCCTTTTATATTTGTATTCATGTTTTATAATTGGGCATCCGGGTTTGTGCTTTACTGGTTGGCTCAGAGTGTCTTTACAATTGGACAGAACTTGGTAACCAAGAAGATGGTAAAAGACGAGATTCAAGAGAATGAGCCGGAAGTTCCAAAACAGAAGCGATCAAAATTAAACAAGTGATTCCCTCAGATACGATATCAGCCATCGCAACACCGAACGGTGAGAGTGGAATCGGTATTGTCCGTCTCAGTGGACCACTGGCGATTCCGATTTCAGCCGAGCTCTTTCGTTCGTCCCGTCAGATCTCCGATCTCAAGTCTTACACTATTAACCATGGTCAAGTCATTGACCCAGAATCGAATGAGGTCATTGATGAAGTCCTACTCAGTATTTTTCGGGCGCCAAAATCTTATACCACTGAAGATATGGTCGAATTTAATTGTCACGGTGGTAGCGTAATACTTAAGCGTGTTCTTGAGTTGACACTGGAACATGGGGCGCGAATTGCTGAACCGGGGGAATTTACCAAGCGCGCTTTTCTGAATGGTCGGATAGATCTCGCACAAGCGGAAGCTGTCATAGATTTGATTCAAGCCAAAAGTGATATTGCCCGTCAGATGGCGGTGGATCAACTGAGTGGGAAATTGTCTCAGACTATCAAAAGTATCAATGATCAGGTTATAGGGTTACTGGCAGAGACAGAGGCCATGATTGATTTTCCTGACGAAGATCTTGATTTTATGGATTTCAGCGCAATTCTGAAATCAGCGAAAGAGATCCAATTGGCATTGAATCAGTTGATCACCACAGCCAATGATGGTCGGATCATGCGTGAAGGAATCAGTTGCGCTATTTTAGGTAAACCTAATGTTGGCAAATCAAGTTTGCTGAACGCTTTATTAGAGATAGATCGTGCTATTGTAACTGATATTCCTGGTACGACACGTGACACAATCGAAGAATCAGTCAGTATTAGTGGGATTCCGTTGAATCTGATCGATACGGCTGGTATTCGTGAAACAGATAACCTGATTGAGCAACACGGTGTTGAACGGAGCAAGTCTGTCTTGGCTAAAGCGGATCTCCTCTTGATCATGATTTCTGCTGCCGAGCCAATGGATGATTCGGATATTGATTTGCTCCATCGTGCGGTCGACCGCAAAGCGGTGATTATTCTCAACAAGATAGATTTACCTATGCAGACGCTTCCTGTTCAAGTAAAAGAGCAGGTTCAGAACAAACAGGTCATCGAAACATCTATCTTATGTGGCAAGGGCATCGAGAACCTCAAGTCGGCAATTCTGACAGAGGTATTGGTTAGTCATGAAGTGGAAGATCTAAGAACATCGGCATCGACAATCATCACAAATGTCCGACATTACGATGCTTTACGACGGGCAAAATCTGATCTTGATTGTGCCATCGAAAGCTTGGGTCAACAGCAATCACCCGAATTCGTTGCTCTTGACTTGCGTGGATGCTTGGATCAGCTTGGCGAAATTGTCGGTAAGACGACAAATGAAGACATTTTAGGGCGTATCTTCTCGCAATTTTGCGTTGGGAAATAACTTGATTCCGACCGTTTATTAAAATGGGAGCATTATAATAATATGGATTTTGTGTACCGTAGAAACTATAGAGGTAAACTTAAAGCAGTGATTTTGGACTGGGCTGGCACCACTATGGATTATGGATGCTACGCACCAGCTGTTGTCTTCGTTGAGGTTTATAAACGAAAAGGGGTACCTATTTCAATGGAAGAAGCGCGTGTCCCAATGGGTGCGCATAAGAAAGTACATATTCGCAAGATTTCACAGATAGATTCAGTCTCAGAACGCTGGAAAGAAATGCATGGACGAAAACCGAATGAAAATGACGTTGATGAGATGTTCGCAGATTTTGTGCCGCTACAGCTGGCTTGTTTGGCGGACTATACAGACTTGATTCCAGGTACGATTGAAGCTATCACACATTTTCGGAAACGCGGTTTGAAGATAGGATCTACAACGGGATACCTACCAGAAATGATGACAATGCTCAAGGAAGAAGCAAGCCAACGCGGCTACGTACCAGATTCGTCGGTGTGTGCTGGTGATGTCCCTGCTGGGCGTCCCGAACCGTGGATGTGTCTTGAAAATGCTAAGAATCTGGGTGTATATCCGATGGAATCTATTGTCAAAGTGGATGATACACTTCCCGGCATTGATGAAGGGTTGAACGCAGGTATGTGGTCAATAGGTCTTGCCAAAACGGGTAATGAAATCGGATTGAACCAAGAAGAAATTGAGGCGCTACCCCCTGATGAACTTCAAGCCAAGCTGGAGGGCGCTTATCAGCGGATGTGGCAAGTGGGCGCTCATTATGTAGTTGACGGGATTTGGGATGTTCCGCCAGTTTTAGATTTGATCAACGAACGTCTCTCACGTGGTGAACGTCCCTGACGCATTTTCATTACATAACTCAACTGTCGAGTATTTGACCTCACTAGTCTTTATTCTTTACCTCGACATTATCGGACACAACAGTAAGCGATGACTGATCAGCGACAAAAACCGATTACCGCATTTTTGCTGAATTCATCGGAAATTGTTTTTGTTTTCTATGCCATTTTTGTCTCCTTTTCAACTTACTTCTGTATGTATGCTTTTCGCAAGCCATTTGCCGCGGCAACGTTTGCCGGGCTGCAATTCTTTGGCACAACCATCAAACTTAAAAAAGCGATTGTGATCAGCCAAATTATTGGTTATGCACTTTCAAAATATGCCGGAATCAAGATCTGTTCGGAAATTTCGCCCAAGAAACGGTTATTTACACTGGTATTTCTTATTCTTTTTGCTGAATCAGCATTAATTATTTATGGAATTCTGCCAAACAATTATAAAGTATTCGCGATTTTTTTAAACGGGATTCCACTTGGGATGGTATGGGGACTCGTGGTCTGGTATCTGGAGGGCAGGCAAACTTCGGAACTGCTTCTTGCTGGCCTAAGTTGCTCCTTTATTCTCGCCAGCGGCATTGTCAAAGATTTTGGTCGAGCCGTGATGGGAGGCGTTGTCGCTGAGTGGTGGTTAAAGATACCTCTTCTGGGAACAATAATTAGTAGATTGATGGGCGAAGTCAGTGAAGGATGGATGCCGGCAGTTGTAGGGCTACATTTTCTCCCTTTCTTCTTCATCTCAGTCTGGCTTCTCAATCAGTTGCCTCAGCCAACCGAAGCTGATATAGAGGCTCGGACGGAGCGAGAAACGATGGATGGGTCGGAACGGCTATCGTTTCTTAAGCACTTTCTTTTAGGAATTATTCTTCTTTGTGTCGCTTACTTTTTTCTAACTGCATACCGCGATTATCGGGACAATTATCAGGTCGAAATTTTTAATGAACTTGGTTATGTTTATGAAGATAATAAAACGATTATTATGCAAGCCGAAACAATCGTAGCGTTCGGCGTGATCTGCGCACTGGCACTGATTTACCTAATTAAGGATAATCGGTTGGGCCTAATCGGTGCCTATGGAATTATGGTCAGTGGTATTGTGCTGATGGGCATAAGTACAACCCTTCTTGATGCAAAGATTATTGATGGTTTCTGGTGGATGACTTTGGTTGGACTCGGTGCTTATCTGACCTATGTACCTTATGGTTCTGTTTTATTTGATCGATTAATCGCTCACACAAAATATATTGGAACTGCTGTTTTTGCTATCTATGTTGCTGATGCTATTGGTTATACTGGTTCCATTAGTGTGCAACTGTATGAAGATTTCTTTGCCAGTGATAAAATTGGAGTACTTGCCTTTTTTAGAACTCTAACTTATTTAATGTCAATAGTAGGTGCTTTTTGCCTGCTGGGTAGTTGCTTCTACTTTTTGAATCGTGGTGATGATACTGTTATTGGGGGTGCAAAGGATGAGTGATAGGTCTTCAAAGACAAACGTTCTAATTATTATGACCGATCAGCAACGTGCCGACACAATCGGAGCTTTGGGAAACCCAATCATTCAGACACCCGCTTTGAATAGGCTGGTGTCTAGTGGAACCAGTTTTACTTCAGCTTACTGTCCCTCACCCGTTTGTGCCGCCTCGCGATGCAGTTTCTTGTTAGGTGAGTATCCACATCAGACGGGAACAGCTTCAAATTCACCAATGCCGCAAGATCGAAAGTCGTTGATGAACTTTCTCAACGAAGTTGGTTATCAAACACATGGAATTGGAAAAATGCATTTTTCACCGGATAGCAAAAAGATGTGGGGGTTTGAATCACGCGACTTCTCCGAAGAGGGATCAGGTCAAGACCACTACCGGAATTTTATTGATCAGCATGGCTATGATTATATTGCCGCTACACACGGTGAGAGGAGTGAATTCTACTACATTCCACAGCCCTCGCAGTTACCCGAACGTTTGCATCATACCAAATGGGTGGGAGATCGAACTCTCGCTTTTCTGGATCGACGGGATTCATCCCGCCCGTTTTTTTGTTGGACCAGTTTCATTAAACCACATCCTCCGTTTGAATCCCCTGTACCGTGGAACCGACTTTATCGAATGATTGAAATGGATCTACCGTACATTCCACCAGATAACGATCAGCTATTAACCTATTGGAACCGTTTGCAGAACCGCTATAAATACCGAGATCAAGGTCTGGACTTAAACCTTGTTCGGATTATGCGAGCCGCCTACTATGCTGCAATTTCGTTCATCGATTATAATGTTGGTCGGATACTTGATCAACTTGAAGATGAAGGCATTCTTGATCAAACACTTATATTGTTCACATCCGATCATGGTGAATTTCTGGGTGACTACAGCTGCTATGGCAAACGATCATTTCTCGATCCGGCAGCCCGCATTCCTTTGCTTGCACGCTATCCAGCTCGATTTACGCCGGATACACGATGTGACCAGCCTGTCAGTTTGGTTGATGTTTTACCAACCTGTTTCTCCGTAGCAGGAATTGAAACGCAGTCACAGCATATCGGAACAGATTTGGCTGAAATAGCTTCAGGGAAATCCGACCGAGATGAAGTCATTGGTCAGTTGGGGCAAGGGACAACGGGACTCTATGCTTTGATCACCAGCCAGTTCAAATACATCTACTCAGCTGCTGATCAAAAAGAATGGTTGTTTCGGCGGTTGCCGGATCGACTTGAGACACGAAGTCTGGTCGGCAATCCAGCCTTTGCAGATGTTGTGACGGCGTATCGGAATCACCTGATCGGTTGGTTTAAATCTGATGGGTATGAACAACCAATTGATGGAGATCAATGGCGTGAATTTCCGTCGGTACCAAGTGTTGCTGATGATCCAGATGCCGAGCAGATTTTCCAAGATGGCAGATCGGTTTCAGAGAGATTTCCAGATGGTTACAACCCGAAAATAGACCCCATGAAACCAGCTAATTTCGATGGGTTTTAATCAGCTCTGGTTTCTTCACAGAACATACGCTTCTACTTCAACCGAACGATTAGATAAAGTTTGACTGTTCCCAACCGCCGACATGAAGATGGAAGTCCTTCCCCAAACCTAAAGTCAAGATCACTGAAAACTGAGCGATGCCCAGTGTTTAGCATCCCGAACAGTCTTTTCAGGCGAGATCTTTGATCTCAGTAAGTGACCGGTTGCAGAGCGTAATGTTGATTGGGTTGCGTCCTGATATCGAAAATCGATGCTCCACCGGATGTGGTTAGATCTATTCGGCAATCCGCGATGAAAAAGTAAATTACTGAATATGGCAATATCCTTGGGATTAATTTCTATTGGGATAGCTTGATCTGCTATTGGTTTAAGATCGTCGTCATGAATCCGAAGGTAATATTGATCCTGTTCATGTCGCACGACCCCATTTCTGTGACTGTTCGGCACAAACTGCATGCACCCATTTCTCCGGTTCACGGGAACTAGCGGTGTCCAAACGTTCACCATCCGCAATATTTCTGAGTTCCCGCTGGTATAACCCGCATCCTGATGCCAGAGTACTTCGGTCCTTTTATTCTCAGGCAATTTCGGTCGAACACTGTAATTTGGATAAATACGAATTTCCGAACCAAGAACCTGCTCCACTATTTCAAGCAATCGGGGATGGGCAAAGAGAAGGTAGAACCCTTCCAAATGCAATTCTGAACGAAAAATTGTTGGTACTTCGTCCAGATAATTTTCAAACAGATGTATCAAGCGGGTTTCAAATGGACTGTCTGCAAATAGATCTGTAAGTTTTCCCTCTTCCAATCGTCTTCTTGCCAGCGTATTGACCAGAATCTCACAGTCACGTTTTAGGGCCTCCAAACAGGAATCTTCCAAAACATCGTGAATGATGGCAAATCCTTGATTGTGAAAAGATTCAATAATTTTGTCCATGATCAAATGAAAATTTTGTAGGTCCGAATTCCGAGTGATGGACCAATAATTGCCCAAATTGATCCGATCACATAATCGCCCAAGATTAATCCCAAAAACAGTGGGGCGAATCGACGGTGCATCTGCAAGCCCCCCTGCTTCATAATGAGAAACTTGAATAACCATGCCAACAAAAATGTGAACCAGAAGTACTCCATAGCGTAGCTGATCGCAAGTGAATAGCCTGCTGGGTGAAACGGCCACCATAAGAATCGCATGCGCAAAAACATCATCCCAAAGGTCAGCAAGGCTCCAATCCCCATGAAGCTGATTTTGGTTGGGTTTGGATCCGTTGGATCCTGAAGCCAGCGTTGTAATCGATTGAAAGATTCCCAACCAACCCAGCCCTTAAACCCTCCAGCCTTGGCAATGGCACCGTTTCGAAAAGTAATATCCAAATTTGCCCAGAATGTCGTAAGGATTCCAACCACAATAGCAATTAACATGGCCACCCAAACGCCCTTGTTGCCGATTCCCGTAGTTTCCGCCATTTTGAAAGCTTCAATTTGGTTTGGCATTGGATGGTTGCGGTAGCCTCGATTGAACCAGTAAAACATCGATACTATTGTCAAACTAGAGGGATTAAATTGTCTCGTTCCACCCACAGTTGCCATAATATCGTGTGGGTTGACGTAGTAAATTTCGTGAGGTGTGCCGAATTCTGCTCGAACACGGGTGATAGCGATTGAGAGTATGAAGTATAAACCGAAGAAAATGATTGCTACCCACAAGCTCATTCCCGCCAGATTAACAAAAATTCCGATTAAGGCGAGTGAACCGATCAAACCGATGAAAGCCCAGCGATAAGGCATTGGTTCATCAGAATCACTGAGGTCCGTTTCCATGCCCATTATCTTGCGAATGACTTCGATCAAGTGGCTGCGTGTCACCCAAACCGCGATGAAAAAAAGAGCGATCCAGGAACCGGATGCTTGATCATTAAGTGCCGGGTAGTGCCTTGTACCAAGCGCATATCCAACTACTCGCTGGACGGATCGAAGTAAAAAGAAAAACCAGCATGAAAAGGATAAATCAAGCGGCAGAAAAAAAGCCAGTCCAATCATAAATGGGTACATCGAAATCCGAACTCCCTGCAAACCGCTCCATGGTCGTTCAGTGAAAATGTGATCCCAAACTGGTCTCATTTTGATATATGGAATACTCGGAACGGACGGACTGAGATAAGAAACCCCATTGACCAACCCAATCGCAAACGCAATCGTAAAACCAATCCACATCATTCGATCTCGGAGCAGTTTGGTTCCCATGTCTTCTGAGAGCTTAAGTGGCAATTGGATGATAGGATAAGCCAGTTTTTCCTGTTCTGTCCATTGCTTGCGGATAATGGTATTGATACAAAGCATTGAAAACATCATCAACAGGAACAATAATCCCCATAATAAAAGCGGCTTAATCCAGATGGCAACATTTCGTGCTATATAAATTGAAGATTCCCCTTCGTAAAACCCTTTCAAACTGTGTAAATCGGTAATGGTTAACCAACGTGGGATGTAGTGCCAGAAGAGATTCTGCCATTCGTTTTCAGGGCTGGCGAACCAGAAAGGATGAACAATTGCACCGAACATGTTTTGCATAGTATCATGCCCGGCAAAGGTACATGAAAGTGCCACCATGATATAAACGGTTAAGAGTTCGGCTTGAGTTAATGCAGCGGCTGGTTTAAGATGCTTGATCAATAAATTCAGAAGGACGATGGCGAAAAGAATAAAGATAGGTTGTATGAAAAGTGGCAGGCATGACCCGTCAAGCGAATAATATTTCACCTCAACGAGCGTCATCCAGTAGACATTAACTGGTATTAGAAGGATTCCCAGTATTAAAGTGCGAGGAGTGACTTTGATGTGTGTATGGGGTTCTTCTTCGATTTTATTCTTTCTGCTCATTGCAGTGTTGTGGTTGACACCAAATGGATCAAGCGACAGAGATGTATTGTCTTTCGTAATTAATTCTGCAATGAGTTTTCCAGTAATAGGAGCAAGCAGTATTCCATTCTTATAATGACCTGACGCAACAATGACATTGCAATACTCCGTTAATCTGCCGAGGTATGGCTTCCCTTTTCCTTTCGGCCGTAGTCCCGCACGCGTTTTTAGCAACGTCTTTTCAGCCAGCGCAGGTACAAGTTGTATTGCCGACTCAAGGATTTGGTGGATACCAGACAATGTTGTCCGATCGTCGAATCCCACATCTTCAACGGTTGGACCAACCCAAAGTTTTCCGTCAGTTCGCGGTACAATATAAGTTTCAAGTCCGTGAATTGGCCGATTTATAATTGGTTCCACTGTTTCAGCTATAATCATTTGCCCCTTCGCTGGTTTTATGGGTAAAGCAACACCTAAAAAATTAGCAACTTGATGCGACCAGGGGCCTGCTGCGATGACGAACTGATCCCCGAGAATACGGTCTTCGCTAGTCTCTACGCCAACAACTTGGTTGCCGTCAAATAAAAATTGTTTGACAGAATGACCAGTCAAAAACTTTGTTCCTAACTTTGCTGCAGCACAAGCCAGTGCCTTTACCAGCCTTGGATTCCGCACTTGAGCGTCCTCTGGAAAGTGAACACCGCCTATAACCTTTTTTGAGATTGATGGCTCAAGTGTTTGAACCTGCTCAGAAGATAAAATTTCAGCGGAATACCCATGCTTGAGTCGACGTTGTGCTAGTCCTTCCCAATTTTTTTTTTCATCTTCTGTTAAAAATATGCATAGAACGCCTGACTGAATAAATTCAATATTTATACCTGTAACTGTTTGTAATTCTTTAGCGAGGGTAGGATACAATGCAAGACTATAACGACAGAGTTCGGCATAAGGATTCCGTGTAGAAGCACGACACGCCAAAATGCCGGCTGCTGCCCATGAGGCTTCCGAACCGACGCGATTTCCTTTCTCTATTACGACGGTTTCAGTTCCTGTTTTGGCTAGGTAGTAGGCAATCGAACAGCCGATAATACCACCACCGATAACAATTACCTTAGCCTCAGCTTGGTTCAACGTTTCTCTCGCTTTCTCTTTGTCTGGCCAAGAGGAAATTCGATTGTAAAAAAGTAAAAACTGAAAGTGATGATTCCCAATTTTTTCATTTGACAGTGCTAACTTTATAGACGTATACTACCATTGACTCTCATGTTTGAAAGTAACCAGTTTATGAAAATCACCATCAGATATGTTATTATATTTTTGTTACTAGTCGTTGATGCTACTGCACAGGTTGTGGACCCGGAAACAGGTCTCTTTTTTGAATACAAGGCCGTGCGAGTATCCGCCGCGCCAGTTGTTGATGGCCATTTGGATGATCCTGCTTGGAAAGGTGCTACCCCACAGCAATTGGAATGGGACTTTACGGATAACCGGCGATGGCATCCCTCAGCTGATTTTTCGGGCGTTTTTGCGGGAGTCTGGTTCGATGGATTTCTTTACCTTGCATTTGAATTTATAGACGATCAACTGAGAATCAAGAATAACACAATTACGCAACAAGATCGACTTGAAATTTACATAGATCCTGAGAGAAACGGATACAAGAGCGATCAAACTCGATATATAATACCGATAGGGCAGGATGGGAATCAACCGCCCTCGCCTCTTCTACTAGCTACGTGGGCCAGCAATCTGAAATCCTTTGAGTTAAGCTTCAATTTACGCCGAATACCTCAAAAGGACCAAAAGATTAATTTTGGATTTTATTATGTCGATGTTGATGGTGGACAACAGTCCAACCACCGTATTGGATGGGCACCTACAGGTGGTTTGGAGGATAGAAACAAGCTAGCAGACCTTACATTTGCTGTAGCATTAAAGCCAACCTTAAATCAGAAAGCGATGCAGTGGGGACGTATCAAGAGCCTCTACTGAATTAGGCTTCTGGAGCCCTCCTTCCAAACCCAGTTTTCCCAATCGTTATTATTGCTACTTGCCATTTTAACACAAGGATTAGTTGACTTTTAATGCATGATTCATGTCCTCGTTTCTCCTTCCTTATTAAATCAATTCTGAGCAGTTTCAATGTTCGTTTTTTAACGTATCTCGGCGTCGGTATTCTTAGCGCGAATTAAGCATTAGTCAAAATAGACATGGTTGTGTGAAAGTTTTCCCGTAGTCTTTTTGAATTTTCATAATGGCAAAATCAGAAATTTTGTGAATTTTGCGTTTATACTGCAGTAAACGATTGAAATTAAACCAGCATTCTAATAAAATGTTTAAGATTGGAATTTTCTTAATCTGAAATGAAATTATGATAGGCAGTGAAAATCTTGAAAGGTTCAGTGGAAGATGTCGAGCAAGCTTGTTCATATTGGCGTACGTGCCAGCAATTTAAAAAAGAGCGTAGTATTTTGGCGTGATGCTCTTGGATTAGAAGTTGCTAACCAGACGGAGAACTGTTACGATTTAACTGATGGTTATCACAATTTCCGTGTATTTCAACATAGTGGGGATTCACGTCCTTCACATGTTGGCAGAATGTTAGACTATCTTCATATAGGTGTACGTGTGCCTGATTTAAAAACTGCGGCTGAACGCTGTCAGGAGTTAGGGTTTCAAATTTTCTCCGATGGTTTAGGAGGAAAACAGGTACTAGATCCGAACAACCTACAAGAAGGAGCTTTCAAAGTTGAAGATCCAGACGGAATTACTGTTGATATTACAGAAACAAAAACGCAATGGCCAGGGGTTGAATTTTAGCCAAATTAATCTAGGGAGGTGAAATTAAAACTAAAGGTGCAACCGCAAAATACCTAGATCATAAAGAATGATTTCACCTAGAGTCCCATGTAGGTTACAATTTGTGTGTTTTTACTATTTAAGTATAATATTTTAATTAACAAATTAGGAGAGGGTTAAAATGAAAGTTAGATTGATGTTTTGTTTTATTTCCATACTAATTGTTACTATTTTCATCGTATCGTGTGGCGAATCTGGAGACACAACAACCAAAATCGTAACTCCCTTGGAGAAATCCACGGACGATGAAGATATTAGAGTTACTGAAGTCCCTGAAATTAACTTTGCCGCCGAAGAAGCGGCAATCCGAGCATTACACAAGTCTCATGACGACACCGTTAACGTGCAAAATCCTGAAGCTAATAAAATTATGGAGTCTTGGTTAGACAGTGGCAGTGTTCTGATGGCTCACACTTTCTTCGGTAACCTTGCCGCTGGTAGGACTAGACAAAAAGTGAGAGCCTTGTGGACTCAAATATTATCACGCAAAAACAGATGGCAAATGGCAACTAAAATTGAAACGGTTAAGATTGAAAAGAAAAGAGGTCAATTGGCAGTCGCCGAGGGAACATTTCAATATGTGGCAAATAAAACGCTACCACTAAAAGCCCTATATCAGAAGGGCAAGGAAGGCGATTGGAAGGTTAAAGCCGTCGATTACGGCGACAGTGGTCTCATTAAGGGTTTTAAAATATCGGGTTGATCTAACGAAATTAATATCGGCATTATTCCTGAAAGTTACAGCGTTCATATAATCTCATTTCGCCATTGTTTTGATGGTGAAATTCAAGTCTTATTTCTGCGCGATTGCTGGTTTTGTGAATAAGCCTATGCTTTCCTAGTTGATGAGGTGTAACCAGTCGTGTAATAGAAAATCAACACGCTGAATCAAAAGCGAGACGCGTCCCATCACTGTGTTTCCGAAAGCAGAACCGAATCCAATCATCAAGAAGACAATTCCAACCTTAGAAACCCCGCCAACAACACCCCGATGCTCAACGGAAAAGAAGAAGTAAGTCAACGTTGAAATTACACCAATAAGCATCAGGACTGCTCCAAAGATTTCAGGGCTACTTAGGGTACCCGCATGAATCTGCGCAAATGGAGTTAGCGTGCCATGAACTTGGCGGAAGATGTCTGCCTGCATAACGTTGGGAATTGCTAAGCCTGAGAAGATACCCATCAGGATAGCAATTGGGTAACGAATCAGCCAGGCGTAGCCAGGGATTAGGCGGGCAAAGAACAATAGTCCTATACCAATTGGGATTAGCTTGGTCAGCCCCCATCCCAGAGGCCATTGAGTAATTGCTTGCCAAAACGGGGTCCATGCGAACGGAATCAAACCTTGGTGAATTGACAATACGATACTATACCCAACCGAAATGCCAACGAAAAGGTGCTCAGCAAAGCGGTAGAGAGGATTATCATGGTAAAGAAAGCTGTATATGCAAAGCGTAAGAAACGCTGCGATCCAAATACCAATTAGTTTTTCCATTGTCTACACTTTCTATAGGTTCTCATCTTTGCGTTTCTGGATAAAGAAAGCAATGTTGCCCAAGATGACCAAGCCGAAAATCAAGAGGTGAACGAAGGATTGAACGCTCATTCCAGCTGTTGCCTTTGCCGGGGAGTCAATCAATTTTTCGTACTCAGCCGCGCCCAGAAGGCCCGGCATCAAACCGATTAGCTGTCCTGTTTGCATATAGGGATACATCTGTGAGACAATCACACCCGTCACACCAGCCGCAATTTTTTGATTATATCTTGTATTGATGTACGCAATCCAATCCTCTGTTGTCGATGAGGCAGCTAAATCCAGAACCAGGTCAATCTGGCTGTAATTTTTGATGCCCTTCATCATCGGAATATCGGCAAGTGATTTTCCAGCATAATCGCTGTCGAAAACGCTATCGATTGCGGTCCCCATGCCTAGCATGACCTGTATACTTCCTGGTCGGAAGCCTAAATAGACGTAATCTTCGCCGTCAATCGCGCCGGTTGCCTTTGCTGTGTCCTGCATAATTTCATAACCCAATTCGTATCCGTCCGTCACGAGGGTCATCCCAATGACTCGGATCTTTTTCTGAAAACAGTGCCGTAAGAAGGCTACTCCCATCGGCTGGAGCTCTGCCATGGATGAGGGGCTATAGTCGAATGCCACCAGAACTATTGAGCCGGGAGGGAAGGCCTCAATGTAGTCGTATATTTTGCGCGTTGGTTCAGAGATGGTAATCGGAAAACTAACTTTTAACAGTGTGGGAATAATTACTGCTAAGGCGACCAAAACAAAGATCACCCGCCGATCGATTCTCATCAATTTTTCGAGCATTTTTTTAATCTCCCCCGCCCAGATAAGAGCGCTCAATACCCAAGATGATGCGGATAGATTGGGAGATAACGCCTAGACTAACACCGAGAATAACTCCTCTTCGTGATGAGAGATTGGGATTTTCCAAAATCCATTGCCGTGCTTTGGAAGGTAGATTATCACCAAATGGCATGATCTTATTCCAGATGAGATCCCCAATTGGTGCATTGCCGATCATCACAATCAGTGCCGCAACAAGTAGGAGTGTGGCTTCTAATGTTCGAGCGCGAAAAGCACGATATGCCGCTGATGCAATGAAAAAAGCGAGGAGAGAAAACATAGTGGCATCCATTGGAACTTGTATGTAATTGAATAACCACTTAAATATCTTATGGTTTTGGCCTAAAGGAATCCCTATTGCAACCATAACAATCATACCGATGAAGACAAAGAAACTGTATTGCCAATACTCGGCACGACGCCGTATGCGCACCCAGTGCGTTTGAACTAGTGTTGCCACACCCAATACAAGCGCAAAAGGACCAATGATCAACGACCAGGTAATAACCTCAGCCCTAAGAGCTTGGGAATACGGATGAGGGCTAAATTCGATCAACACCATTACAATCCCAAACAAAAAACAGAGGGCTAATGGAACCTGTCTTCTCATAAAGCCTCCAAATACCGAGAATATCCCATTTTCTAATTACTGACTCTGTCAAAAAAAGTTGTCATCCAATTAATGCCGAGGAGTTCAAGGATAATGCCGACGACAATAGCACCAAAAATCATCAGTTTTCCGTAATCTTGTCCTTTGAGACTGCCAAGTAACATTGGTTCGCGAGACAAATATGCACTGGCTGCATACAGTTCTTCTCCAATCAGTGTATAATCGCAAGCAGCGATAAAAAAGGGCAGCTGATGTTCTTTGTCAGTACCCGCAATCTGAATAGCACCAACAGAATTGCCGGTTTCAGCTAGGATCAGCGACTCGGCAAAGAAAGTTCCTTGCAAGAATACCGCTGCTGGTTTTTCGCGAAGCATTATACCGTCAACACCTGCTGCATAAGCAAATTGGCTTTCAGTTAGAAAGAAAATATCTTCTTCGTGATAGGCATCGGGATGACCTTCATCCAGATATGCCGTTTTCACCATCTCACGAACAACGTTCATTACAATTGGGTCGCTGCATGGAACACGAAGAGCAGTTTCATAGTTAGCGGTTCTTCGGGCAACCTGGCTGAGGATATTCATACTAGCAATCGTGGCTACGTTGCTAACACCTCCCAACCCCACGATGTACAAGATTGAACGGCCCATTTCGGTTGCTCTGCCGATTGCCTCGTCTACTGCCTCTAATCCTGGAATACGCCTGATAAAAATGTCCTTGCCGCTTCTTGTTGCATGATATATGGAGTAGATGACGACAACAGAAAAGAGAACGACGGAAAGAAAGAGCCATTTTTTACCTGTATGAAACCAGCTAGCCGTAGCCTCAACGCTTGTTGCTTCCGAATCTGCTGTGGCTCCAGATGCATTGATGGCTTGCACTAGGTATGAGTAGATTATGCCTCTCTCAACCGTATCATCAGTATAATCCGTTTTACCTGTCTCAATTGGGGATTCGGTAATTGTTTCAAAATCACCTTCTGAAGATTTGCGCAGTATGTTGTAGCCAGTAACGTTGTTTGCTCCATCGTCGTCATCCACCGATTTGCTCCAGCTAATAATTATACTGGTTCCATCATCATTTTTTTTGTCTTTGGCTTCAATATTTGTGGGTGGAGCAGGTAAGTTTTCAGTAACAGCTTCATCAGGAACGCGGAATTCTTCGGAAGAAAACTCGGATGATTGGGCGAAAGTAATTTTACAGGTAAAAATCAATATCAGGCCTAGGAGGCAGGCCCTATTAAGTTTCATGTATCTTGAAGATCTCCTGACGTTTGGACGTGTATGGCGTATACAATCCAAAATCGATTATACACTGAATGAGATTAAATTTCTATGCAGTTAAACCAATACGCGTTGAATACAAAAATATATGTAGGCAAAAAGCTGGATTTTCTAATACGGTCTAGACTTGATCTGATTTATGTTACTGATTTAGAAAACAGGTTATCCTATTTCTGGAATTTCGAGGATGCTGGCGCCATCCACTGGACTGCAAATTTCAATAAAAGGAGGGATTTCCTTTGGTTCAAAATACTGATGTGTGAGTACATCTACAAGTTCATCAACGTGATCCAATTGAACGAGAATTGAGATACATCCGCCAAGTCCCGCGCCAATCAGTCCTGCACCATGAACACCACGATTTTGACGAGCAAAATCAACTAGCGAATCAAGTTCTGGACAACTTGCAGCATATGCACCTGGTTGCCTATAGATTTGTGCGCTGTCATAATTTTCATCCTTCTCTAGAAATGATATGCACTGATCGAGATACACATTGCTGATATCAGGTTCAAACCGATCTGTTCCGTTGATGGATACACGATCTCCTTCATGGGAAAGATTGATTAACTCACCGAAAATGCGGATATCACCCAGCCGCAAAAATTTTACCGCCTTCCGGCTTCGTTCACATTCAGCTATGCCATAGAGACAAACGCCCCGAATCCGGTATCCTTCTTCCTCTTGGTAATGGCTTCGGTACAGGGTTTCCAACATATCTTCCTGACGAGGAAGCAGGGCGGAAATTTGAGCACGTGCCGCACGAATTGGCAATGTTTTAAGCATCCGGTATAGATCCGTAGTTGGTATCCCCAAAAAACTCGGATGCAGATCTCGAAAGAGTTCAACGGGGTCAAGAATCTGAGGGTAATCCCTCTTAAGGATTTGAAGTCCGATTTTGTACCCAGCAACACGCTCATTATACGTGTTTTGAGCGGACGCAGACTTTTTCGCTTCAATCCCACAATGGCAGATAACGATTCGGTAATCGGAAGGAAATGGTGCATGCGAAACATTGATGGGCAAAAGTTCAATATGCGATATTTGCCCTTCACGTCCTAAAATTATGGCGGCATGATCTCCAATCCCGCCACGTACCCCGATATACCATTCCGATCTACCCAGCATATCAATGAGTGTCTTGGACTCATAAGAGAGCGCGTTAATGGCTATTATAGCATAAGCTACTGCCACGACCAACGACGAGGAAGATGAAAGTCCGGAAGCAACTGGCAGATTGCTATCAATCAGCAAGTTCATGCCACTAAAATTTTGCCGGTAAGATCCGTTCGATTGGCGTTGATCTTCCTGAAGCATTAGGATAACTGCCTTGGCATAATCAGACCAATCAACTAGAATACCTGCTTCTTGCCGTTTAATGCTAACTTCTTGTGTCCAGATTGACCAATCAACCGGTTCTTTGGGTAAAATATCCGAAATCCGGAAGGATCTCTTTCCAAATTTTGGGTTCACGTTTTTTAAGATGACGCTGTCATCAGATCTAGGCTGGGCAATCACTCGTGTTTCACCAATTGCTATGGGGTTAACAGATCCGCCCTGATGGTCAATGTGCATGCCAATCAGGTTAACGCGACCAGGAGCTTTGGTAATAACAGTTTCTGATTGATTGCCAAAAACGAGCCCAAAGTGATCAATTAATTTGACATAGTCAACCTTTTTATGTGCGTTGAAGAACTGTCTCCATTTTTCAAGTGAATGTTGTTTCAAATGGTGCATCTTTCAAGGAATAGTAACGATATTAACGCATTTTACCCGAAGATAATTTCGGTGATGGTTTGCAGGTTATTGCCGTAGATTTATCAAAGTATCAGGTGCTAAGGCTATGAATTATGATGTGGTATTCAGTTTGTGTGTTTCCATCTGCTGATTAAGCCGGTTTAGGTGATCTTGGTACTTCTGATTGAGCGCTAAATCATTTAATTCATTAGGGTCGATTTCCGTGTCAAATAACAAGGAGTCTTTCTGCCAATTACTGATCAGTTTATAACGACCATCGTAAACCAGCCGCCACTTTTTCAAACCTGAAAACACGTAATTCCTATGAACATCAGTTTGTGCTTCCAATAGGGATTTCAAAGAGCTGCTATCCATTTCTTCTGGGATTTCCAAACCGGCATATTCCAGAAAAGTAGCGGTTAAATCAAGGATGGTGGTGGGTAAAGTAGAGACAACTTGCCGGCCGACTTTCGGTCCTGATACAACCAGCGGAACACTTACAGATGGATGGTAGGGATCTCCTTTTCCCCATCGACCACGGTCACCAAGCATTTCGCCGTGATCACTGCTAAATACAATCAGTGTGTTGGATAAATCCCCGCGTTTCTCAAGTGCTCCTAAATATAATCCGATCCAGCGATCGATGTTCTCAATCATCGCGGCGTAGTTTCGTCGGATAGCTTGATGTGTTTCAGCCGGGATTTTATCATCGTTAGGCAGTGGGAAAACCTCATTTCTGTATAGTTCAGCCATACTTTTGGTAATGTCCATAGGTGCATGCGGGCCGGTAAAGTTGACCTGAAGAAACCATGGTTGACCAATCGGGACTGAATCGATAAGGTTCAAACCATTCTGACCGATCCAGTTATCGCAATAGGATACGTCCGGTAGAGGAGTAGGGAAAGTTGTCCCTTCTCTACCTCGTCGTTGGTCAAAATCCTGGATATGCCGTTGTCTCAGACCCTTTTCCTCAAGATACTGCATGTAAGGGCCTTGTGGTTTGTCCCGACTGCTGTTGACGCCATCCATTTTTCCTTCATTGTTAATGCCATCTGAAAAGCCCCATTCGGTCAGGAATCTTTTGCCATCTAAACCCCAGGCTGACTGACCGGAAGTGCAAGCTCCTTTATTAAGATCAAATTTTCCGCAACCTAATACATGGTAACCTGACTCACGGAGTTGACGATAAAAAGTATATTCGTTCAGTGGGTAGTCATCTTGGTTGTCCTTGACAGGACAACGATCATATTCCTTACCTGAAGCCAAGGTGGCGCGACTGGGTGCGCACAGAGGAGATGCGCAGATAGTCTTGGGGAAGGTCATACCTGCTTGTTGAAGCTGATCCAAGTATGGGGTTCGTATAGGTAGATCTAGGTTATTTCCTATCCAATCGAAACGAAGTTGATCAGGAAATAGAAATAGGATATTCGGTCTGTTTTTGTTGTCCATCTTGTCTTTGTGTATCTGCTATTTTACTTAATTATAACTCTAGCGTTTAAATCATCAGAGTGTTAAAAATGTGTTGGCTTCTCACCGATTATTTAAAAGCTGTGAGTTTCCAGACTTGATTGAGTGTTTACCTGTGATTGTAATATTACTCAGTTGATGATAGTTAGGTCACCGTTAATACGTTACAATACGATTTTTTATTCCAGATCAGTCTCTTGATAGCCTTAGTAGAAATATAATTAGATCCTAACTGGTGTTAAAAGTTATAGTATTATTGGCGCCGTCGACTATTCGATCCTGAGAAACTGGTTTTCCAGTCAATGCTTGCTGATTGATCTAATCTTAAATCAAATTATATACTCTGTTGGAATTCTATGGTGAAGATTAATGAAAATTGAAGGGTTAAGAAGTCCCCAGAAGAAAGTTGGGGGCCTATATCATTTCGGTCGTATGATTGATAAAATACGACTTTTTTGTGACGACAAACTTCCTAAAGAATATTTATCTTTCCGGGGATTATCTGCAGGTTTAGACGGACACTTATGTGGTTTCCTCGAAATTAATTATGATCAACTTGAAGAGCGGGTCAAGGCAAGTGGAACCGACAAAGAGATATTGGAATGGTGTTACGTTGATGGTCATAGACCGAATAAAGTTCAGGTTAGGATATGGAATGGTTTCGTATCGAAGATGGGTTGGCGTGATCTCTTTTTGAAATTTGTTAACAATATCAAAAAGCAGGCAGGAATAGAGGATAGGGACGATATTGTTACTTTGTTTGATTTAATTGGTTTAGATGAAGGTGATTAGGTGAATATAAATTGTAGTGTGTTTTGATGCCTGTGTTGGAGAAGGTTTGATCCTAACCTTTGATAGGCAACTTTGAATCAAGCAAAGGTCCCAGACTATACGTTGCTCCATCTGCTGATCCTAGCCGATAGTTCTCCAGTTTTTAAGCTGGTTGGGAATGCTCTTAAGAAAGTTGAGGGTCTACTGGACTAGCACTAAGAATCAACCAATGGTGAATAATGTCTACGTAAAACGGAGTTAATTTTCAGAGATCCCATATTGGCTGATTAAGTGGTTGACTAAGTGAAAATATTGTAATATACTTAGGCGCTCGTGTATGTTTTTTTAAATAGATAGTGGGAAACTATCAAATTTTAACTGTTTTTGATACTAAATTATGTTCAGAAAAACAAAATCTTTAAGGAGTTGCAATTTATGAAGAATTTCATGCTAGTTCTGTTAGCTTTGGGTTTGGTGATGACATTCGGAGTTGTCGTCCAGGCGAAAGTTACAGCACTTCCCCATGTATTTAACCTCTCTTTTAATAATCAAGGAAATCCTGGTAAAGACTCCAGCGAAAATGGCAATAACGGTGAGTTGAAAGGCGGCGCAAAGTGGGTAGCTAACGGTTACTCTGGCGGTGCCGTACAACTTGATGGCGGCGATGGCCATGTGGAAGTCGTGGTAGATGTGCCGGAGAAAAATTTCACCATGGGTGTATGGGTTAAAACTGATGATGGTGAGGTAGGAATTTATTCTGTCCTGGATGGTGTTGCTGGCGCTGGTGGACATGACCGGCATTTCTTTTTGAAAGGCGGCAAAATCAATTTCAGGACTTGGAAAGGTCCCGCTTGGGCTACAGACAGAAATGTAGCTGATGGGAAATGGCATCATATTGCCTTAGTGGCTAAGGATGGCGCTGGACAAACAGCCTATGTTGATGGGGATAAGGTTGGAACCCATGCCTATGATCATTCTGATTTTGATTGGCAAAAACGTGTTTGGATCGGCTTTTCCAATGACGCTGCAAAGAACTACTTTAAAGGGCTAATTGACGGAGCTTCTTATACTGCTGCGGCCTTAACAGGGGATCAAGTTAAGATGAAATTAATGGTTTCTGTAGAACCTAAAGGCAAATTAGCCAGTACTTGGAGCGACATTAAGACCAGTCATTAAAAGATTAAAAAATGGTGTAGAAGCGTAACATCCTGTGGCTTTCATGTATGTGATCGGGGCCACAAGTGATCTAAAGATCTTATTACGAAAAAAGACTCTTTACTATTGCTTTTCAGGATGGTAGCGGCGTTGTTTATAGCCGGTTATGTTATGCGTTTCTACACCGTTTTTGTTTTAGCAACTTGAAGTTTGAACAATATTCTGCGATTCTCTAGATAGCGGAGGCATTAAGGATAAATGAGAACTTTAGCATTGGCTTTATGGATAATGAGTTTGGTTGTTGCCCTTGGAACGGTCGGTAGTGCAGCTAACAAATTTGATAAAAACTTCGTGATTCACTATTCCTTTGACAAAGGGAAAGGGGATGAAGTTAAGGATATCAGTGGAGAGAGCAATCATGGCGAGCTGATGAACGGTGCAAAACGTGAGAAGAAAGGTAAGTTTGGATCAGGCATCGGGTTTGGCAATGGAAATTCCTACATCGAAACCATCATCGATGTTCCAGAATTTAATTTCACCATGGCGTTATGGATAAAAACCAGTGAGGGCAATGTAGGGATTTATTCTGTTCTGGATGGTGCTGCTGGCGCTGGTGGACATGATCGACATTTCTTTTTGAGCGGCGGTAAAATCAGTTTCAGGACTTGGCAAGGTCCTGGTTGGCCTACAAATAAAAACGTGGCTGATGGGAAATGGCATCATATTGCTTTAGTTGTGCAAGACGAGAAAGGACAGACCGCCTATGTTGATGGGGAAAAGGTTGGAACCCACACCTATGATCATTCTGATTTTGATTGGCAAAAACGAGTTTGGGTTGGTTTCTCTAATGACGCAGCGGTAGATTACTTCGAAGGAGTTATCGATGAGGTCGCCTATCTGGATGTGCCTTTAACGAAGAAGGAGATTGGTGCTTTAATGAAGCCACTGGCAGTAGAGGCTGGTGACAAATTGGTTGCCGTCTGGAGCAACATTAAGACAGATTATTAATCCCAGGTATTGATTGTTCAAAAGACACCTTTTATAAGATTTCAGAATGGGGTATCATGTGGTAATATTCCATTCTTATTTGCATTCCATCCAACCAAAAGTCTGGTATAGAGATTCCTTTCTTTTTTCCCCTCCTGCTAGAATAGAAGATAAGGCCCTACCATTTTAATATCATATAGCAATCAGGAAATCTGCGCAGTTGTTCAGTAACGTCTGATTTGAATATGAACCTGTATAAAACTCCAAAACAGATTAAAGCATACGATATGTTGCCTTATCAGCTAGAAGGTTTGGAGATGAGATCTTTTCATTCCTGATGCCTGGTGTTGAAAGAATTTTCTCACTCTTATCAGTTATCGACATGGCAACTCTACCGAATATGTAAACAGGTCCTAGATAACTGTTAAAAAAATATGCTTATTTGAAGAAATTCTAATTATACTATTATGTGGTATTCTATTTTCCTGATTACTTGAGTGCAGATTAAATGGGAAAAAGGAGATTATGAATGAGTAAACTGCGAGTTGGTATCATCGGTTTAGGTGGCATCGCCCATACTCATGGCGATGCGATTGCAGCCATAGATAATGTAGAGGTAATTGCAGTTGCTGACCTGTTTGAAGATAAGCGGCAACAGTTCATGGAAAGATATGATGTATCTAAAGGGTACGTTTCTCATATCGAACTTCTTCAAGACAAGGAAATTGATGCAGTAGCCATTACATTGGGTCACCAACTTCATCATAAACTGACAGTTGATTCCTGCAATGCCGGTAAACATGTGTTGGTGGAGAAACCAATGGCTATCAGCTTAGAACAGTGTGATGATATGATTGCTGTTGCTGCCGCTAATGGTGTCAAGTTGATGATCGGGTATACTCAGCACTATTATGCCACCAGTCTGAAGGCAAAGGAAATTCTTGATTCGGGTGAGTTAGGCCCTATCATTACGGCAGTGTCCTACATGTCAAAGAACTGGGGTTATAAAGGGCGTCGGCCACAGTATCGTAGCCGCTACCATGGTGGAGGTATGTGGTTGACCAATGGTGTTCATGTGGTGGATCGTCTTACTTGGGTGATGGCTTCACAGGCGGTGTCGGTTTCCGCCTCCATCGGTGCGCGAGCACACTATCAGGCAGGAGATGATTCCGCTACCGCCTTTATTCGGTATAAGAATGGCTTGGCTGGAGTAGCGGTAGCCGTTGGATATGCCGATGGCGGACCCAATTATGAATGCCAAGTGATCTGTGCCAATGGATCACTCAGGTTCAGCCAGCATGGTGAGAAATTCGTCAAAGTCGGAAAAGGTGAGAAATGGGAGGATATACCGTTTGAAGATCCCGCTGCCGAATTCCAGAATGAGTGGAAGGCGTTCGTCGAAGCCATCGAAAAGGACATTGAGGTGCCAACGCATGGCGAGTGGGGGCGTCACATAATGGAGATTCTATTCGCTGCTGAGCAATCCTCCATCATTGGTCAGGAAGTGATGCTTGAAAGTGGTGCGGGATGGTCTAATCAAACGTCCGGCTCGCCTATTACTACACGGCATGGTTGGATTTAGGTGTAAGTAAAGCACAATTGGCAAAAACAGTAGGTTGTTCGAAGTCGTTGGTCTTTAGGCTGATGATGTCGAATTGGGGAGCAAGATTGAAAAAAACAACATTATCTTTCCTGAAATATATTAACTTCCCTACTGTGTTTCTATTGTGCTGGGTGCTAGTTTTAATGCTTGGATGCGGGGAAGACGAACCGGAGCCAGAACCCCAAATTGTTCCTGGAATTCCAACGAATTTGCAAACAGAAGTTACCCAGGAGGCGATTGTCTTAACTTGGGAAGCCAGCCAGCATACGGATTACTATTATGTTTACCGCTCATTGCAATTGGAAAACGGCTTTCAACGTATTGGTAGTACCCAAGGTCTAAGCTTTGTCAATTCGGAGCTGGATGTGGATCAACCCTATTTTTACCGAATCTCCGGAGTGAGATTAGCAGAAGATCAGAAAGAGGTCGAAGGCGAAAAATCACCAACGTTGCAAGCGGTGTTTGTTATTGGGATCTTGAATGTGGGGGTTGACCTTATAGATTTTGGTGAAACTTCGCTTGAGCAGCAATTGACTATCAAAAATGATGGTGGTGGCGAGTTGAATTGGACAATCTCAGCTGACGTGGATTGGCTGACCTTTGAGCAAGATAGCGGAAAGCTGCAAGCCAAGGGAGAACAGACAATCATCTTTTTGTCCGTACGACCAAAAAGTCCTGCTCGATTGGAAGGATTGATCACCGTTGTATCTGACTGGGGCAAATCTTTTGTTATTACTGTCAGAATGATTATTCCTGCACATCCTAGGTTGTCGCTAAGTACGAATACTCTGGATTTTGCACTGACCCGCCAGCCCAGAACATTTCAAATCCGAAATGGTGGGACGGGTTCGCTTGAATGGCAGGTTAGGAAATTAAGCCATGCGAATTGGTTTACGGTTAGTCCGCAGAACGGTGTTTTGGTTGCCGGGCAATCAGATACCCTGATTCTAAAGATTGTCTTGGATCAACTGAGGAAATATCCTCTTAGTGGAAGAATTAGCGAAAACCTCGTTTTCAGCGGAAATGATGGTGAAAAGCGGGTTTACGTCACCATTAAGACAGTGAATCCGATTTTGAGTATCTCAGATAGATCAATTAACATGGGGTTGAACCTCAACGTCAGCAACTTCACTATTGGCAATAGTGGCTCTGGTGTTGTGGAATGGGAAATTTATGGTGGTGAAGACTGGCTGACTTTTGAGCCGAAAGCTGGTAGTAGCGAAGGTGAAACTGACCGTATTATTGTTACAGTTGATCGAACTCACCTGCCGGAAGGTGATCATTCGACGAAGTTGAGAGTTGATGCCAAAGATTTTGGTCAGGTGGATATTACGGTTAGTTTGGAGGTTGTCGCGCGTCCCCAACTCTTTGTTTCGACGCCAAGTGTTGTTTTCAACTCCAAGGAATCTGAGAAGACGTTCCGAATCCAGAATTTCGGTGCTGGTATATTAAGATGGCAAGTTACGAATGAAGCCAATTGGCTAACTATAGAACCCCAATCGGGTGAGACTGGTAAAGAAATTGACATAGTTCGGCTGCTGGTAGATCGTGGAGATTTGCCGCCTGGTTCGCACACCACCCGTGTTCAGGTTGAAGCCGGTGTGGGCCGTCAAACCGTAGCTGTTACTATGCAAGTGCCTCAACCGGTTTTGAGTCTATTGGCGGATGAGATCGATTTTGGTACTTCTGCAAAACCCAAAAACTTCATGTTGCAAAATAGTGGCGAAGTACTGCTCTATTGGAGTGCGGAGATAGAAGCAGATTGGTTAACTCTGACACCGATGAAAGGGTTCTTAAAAGAAGGCGAAACCGTTAAAATGACTGTGACGGTTGATCGTGTTCAACTTGATGCCCGACAATACAGGACACCAATCCATATTAGTAGTAACGGTGGTGACGAGACGCTGTCTGTACGAATGACCAAAACTGGTCGGATCAACGGAATCATTCGTGATGTTAAAACGTTACAGCCTATCAGTCAGGCAACTGTTGAGTTCCGGTCGGAAATCAAGCAATCGAAACCGGACGGCAGTTTCGATTTTTCGTATCTACAGGAAGGTCGTTACAGGATTAGTGTTTCTTCACCTGGATTTTTCAGTAGGGCAAGTACAATAAAAACTGGTTTAGGGTGGGGTGAGACCGAGTTGTTTTTGAGTCCAGTGGCCAGAAAGACAGGCCAGATCAGAGATGTCGCGCTACTGACAAGTCCCAAACGAATAGCATACAGCAATCGTCGCGCCTATGTTACCAATCAAGCTGATGACACTGTGACAGTGGTTAATCTAAACACAGAACGGGCCGTCACCACCATTCCCCTCAAGTGGGATCGGGCATGTATACCACTTGGTATCGCTGCCAGCCCCAAACGATCTGAAGTCTACGTTGCTGCTTCGGCAATAGACCGAATCAAGTTAGTTGATGCTGGTGTTAATCGTGATGTTCATGAGTTTCGGATCGGTGATTATCCGTCGGAATGCGTCATGGGTATGTCGAAACTTTACGTTTCGCTGTTGCGGGAAGATCGGGTGGCTGTTGTTGATATATCAATTCCTGCGCGGACAAATCGTATTCGGGTTGGAAAGCAACCTAACGCAATGGTTGTATCACCTGACGGTTTATATCTTTACGTCTGTAATTATGGAGAAGCAACTGTTTCTGTAGTCAATCTGGTAACCGAAAAAGAGATCAAGAAAGTTAGTGTGTTCAGTCGACCGGACGCGATTGCGGTGGCTGATTCAGGTAGCTATGTTTACGTCACCAGCCAATTCTCTGGTGATCTGTCAATCATTGGGATTCGACAGCAGGCGGAAGTGAATCGATTGCCAATTACCAAATCACCTATAGGTGTGGCTGCGGTACGTTTCCCGCAGGATGGTCGTGAAGTAGTTTATGTTGTTGATCGTGACGGTACGGCCAGTGCCATTGAAATGCCGACCCAAGCTATTATAGGCAATATCCCGGTAGCTACTTCGGCTGAAGCATTCAGCTATTATCCCGAAACAGGTAAGTTCTATCTCATTGATTCTCTGCAGTCTGCCATTGTCATTTTAGAGTAGGAATGCTATCGAATTTCGATGCCGAATGGAATAATTGTTGCTATTGGCTCGTGGGCTAACAATTGAATTAGATGAAAATTCGGTATTGATTTGGCTAGTGAGTATGGTACTGAAATGTGACGATTAAGCAGTATCTGTAGGTTAGCCTCAAAGTCTTCCATCAATATTTCTAATAGGGGTTTTGGCTTGGGTAAGGTAATTATTTCGACTGGATCTTCGGCTGAGAGCGCAGCCCATTTCTTGGCGATGGCCAATGCCGTATCCAGTCCTCCCAACCAATCAATCAACCCAATTTCCTTAGCTTGTTGACCAGTCCAGACGCGGCCTTGTGCGATTTGATGAATTTCGTCATATGTCTTTTTTCGACCCTTTGCTACTTTATTAACAAAATCATCATAAACTGTGTGTATCATCTTTTCTACTTTCTCACGTTCGGACTGGGAAAAATTGCTATAATCAGAGTAGATATTAGCATTTTTCCCCCGGATGATGATGTCTTTGGTTAAACCAACTTTGTTGTAAAGCCCTCTCAAGTTCAGTTTGCCGCCTAGCACACCGATTGATCCGGTAATTGTTCCAGGTTGAGCCACGATTTCAGTTGCTGCCACTGAAATATAATAACCGCCAGAAGCCGCCACATCAGACATAGAAACAATTATCGGTTTCTTCTCCCGTGTTCGGTCAACTTCATGCCATATCAGGTCAGATGCCAACGCCGAACCGCCGGGGCTGTCGACTCTGATTACTATCGCCCGCACCGATTCATCTTCACGTGCAGTGTGTAGTGCTTCAAGCATTCTCTGGGGAGTGATCCCTTCGCCTATCCCAAATGGAATTTGGAGTTGATTGGGCATAATCGGTCCAACGGCGTAGATCAGAGCAATTTTGGGGTTGGTGCTCTCCTTGGATTGTGTCGTAGGATTGGTAAACATGGAAATAAGTTTCATTAATCCGGCGAAGGTGCCCAAATCTGGTTGGCGTCCAGCCTTTTTACCATAGTTGAAAACAAACTCGATTTCACGATCGTGACTGGCTTCCAAGGAAGCGATTAACTGGTCATAGTAGCTCAGCGAATCGACCAGTCCAACTTCGTACGATTCAGTTGCTGTAAAGGGGCCCTGGTTAATTAATTCAATAGCACGTTTGGTATTTATATGCTTTCGTCCGGAAGCAATCATAGTAACTTGTTGCTGGTGCAAGTCATCAAGAATCGACGTCATTGTCTCTCGTTGTGCCTCTGACATATTCTCACGCGTGTATGGTTCGATAGCGGATTTGTAGTCGCCTATAGCAAACATATCAGCTTCAATTTCGAGTTTGTCTAGCATTCCCTTGTAGAACATCACTTCGGCACGCAATCCAGTGAGACCAACTATCCCGGTTGGTGCCAGAATGATCTGCTCGGCAGCAGTAGCCAGCAAATATTCAGCATTATTTGCGCTCTCAAGGTAGCTAATCACCGTTTTCCCGCTTTGACGTAGATTAATCAACCGATCACGAATTTCCTGCAGTTTTCCCCACCCTGTATTAATACCGCCAATCCTGACTATTACACCGATGATCTGCTTATCCGCCTTGATTTTATCGATATTTTTGAGGATGTTATTTATAGCCATCGTCTGGACTGTCCCAAATGTAAAGGTTGGTTTTACTTCTGACAAAGCTCCGGAAATTGAGATTTCTACAAACTGATTTTTGGGTGGGTCCGGCATATCCTGAGCAAAAATTCTAATCGTTAATAACACAGTCAGCGAAACAGAGATAAAAGTTGAAATAAATCGATTTTGTATCATTTCCATAGTATACTTCGCATTTCCTTACTTTGTTTTAATGTTGTTTAAGAGTTAATCTTGAACGATGCGTTTCTGAATTCCGGACCTAAATTCTAGCAGATTTCTGGTTTTAGATCTAAGAAACTTAATTATTTTTATGTGTTTGAGATTTAGTTTAAATTATAATTTACTGTTATAGAGTGTTTGATTGACTTAGGTTTGATTAAATTATTCTGGCGTTTGGAGGGTAGTCCACATTCATAGTTTGTTAACCTTGAAAAAATATGCTGTTCGGCATCGATTGGCTATCGTCATAAGTTTTACTCTAGTTCTTCTATCGAACAGTATGATGCTTATCGGTCCTATGATTCTGAAGTACATGGTTGATGACCTTAATCAGAAGCGAGACCAAATAACACGTGAAAAGATCTTACTTTATGCTCTGCTAACCCTCGGTGTTGCTTTGGTAGGCGGGTTGTTTCGTTTTGGTCAACGTAGTCTAATTGGTAATGTTGCTCGTCGTATTGAGTACGAACTTCGGGGCGACTTTTTCCAGCATTTGCAGAAGATGCAGAAATCGTACTTTGACCAAGTGGATACCGGCGATCTGATGTCGCGTGCGACCAACGATTTAGATGCCGTCCATAGATTGCTAGGATTTGCTATCATTTATATTGCAGATGCCACCGTGTTCTTTGGCTTTGCTTTGGCTATTATGTTGAGGATTGATATTACACTCACCATGTTAGCGTTGATTCCCTATCCGATTCTAGCCATATTGGTTCAATTTATCAGTAAAAGTCTGCACGATAATTTTGAACGGATTCAGGAGGGATTTTCAAAAATGAATACCAAAGTTCAGGAAAATCTCTCTGGCGTGCGTGTGGTCAGAGCTTATACGCGGGAACAGAGTGAGATCGAGGAATTTGATCGGCAAAATCTGAATTTTGTCAACCTAAACCGTGTCTTTATCGGGCTAGAAGCTATTTTCTTTCCCATCTTTCGTCTTCTACCGGGGCTTGGGGCAATCGTTCTTCTATGGCTCGGCGGATTACACGTTATTCAAGGAAAGATCATGTTGGGTGACTTCGTGGCTTTCAACGCCTATTTGACCATGCTCATTCGTCCAGTGATTATGCTGGGCTTTATTGTTAACCGGTTTGCACAGGGAACGGCTTCAATTGACCGAATTAACCTTATCTTGAACCAAAAACCGGAGATCTGTGATGAAGAGGGGGTTGACGAGAAGATCACAGAACTTGATGGTGAAATCGAGTTTCGTCATCTCACTTTTGCTTATTTTGATTCATCACCGGTACTAAAAGATATTAATTTCAAAATTGAGCCGGGATCAACTGTAGCTATTGTTGGGGCAACGGGGGCTGGCAAAACGACTCTGGTCGACTTGATTCCTCGGATCTATCAACCTGAACGTGGTTCAGTTTTTATTGACGGTACTGATATTCGGGATATCCCACTCAAGACGCTTCGAACCAATATCAGCATGGTACAACAGGAATCGTTTTTGTTCTCCGATCTGCTAAAGAACAATATCGCCTACGGTGCTGACTCTGCAACGGAAACCGAAATTAGGGTGGCTGCTCACAATGCGGATCTGCTGTCGCAAATTGATGAGTTCCCAAATCAATTTGACACACATGTTGGAGAACGTGGTAAGACCCTGTCGGGTGGGCAGAAGCAGCGGACGGCTATTGCGCGCGCAATTATGACGCCTCCAAAAATTCTGATTTTGGACGATGCTTTTGCCAACGTTGACACGCATACTGAAGATACTATCTTGGACCGCTTGAAACAGGTAGGATCCAATTGTACGACAATCTTGATTTCTCATCGAATCTCAACTGTCAAAGCAGCAGATCAGATTGTCGTCCTCCATGACGGCAGAATTGTTGAGACAGGAACTCATCAGGATCTTGTTTCTCAAAACGGTATCTACGCGAACACTCACCAAAAACAATTGTTAAAAGAAGAAATCGAGTCACTTTGAAAGGTTGTCCAGTTCATGTTTGGCGGTAGCAGTTTACACGAATATAGCGAGGAAGAAGAAGATTTAGGCAAGATTTACGATAGCGTTCTGATGCGACGGCTGATTTCATACCTAAGACCGTATGCTTTTGAAGTCACATTGATTGTCTTGTTGACATTTATCAGTACCGCAACACGCCTTGCCAGTCCATACTTAACTAAAATCGCTATTGATGATTACATCGTGCCCAAGCAGCTTGAAGGATTTCGGGTAATTGCATTTTATCTGCTTTTTCTCCTAGCTGTCGAGTTTTTATTTAGCTACTTAGAGACTTACCGACTTGAGATGCTAGGGCAGCGGATTATGCATGATTTTAGAATGCAGATTTTTACCCACCTGCAGCGAGTTGACATGAACTTCTTCGATCAAAACCCGGTTGGTCGGCTGATGACACGGGTAATGGGAGACGTTTCAGCGCTAAATGAGCTATATACCTATGGGATTATTACAATTGTGGCAAATTTGCTATCCATTGGTGGCATCATGTTCATGATGCTATGGATTAATTGGCAGCTTGCTCTTGTCACGTTCATTGTATTGCCTATCATACTAGTTATGACAACTGTTTATCAGATCTATTCTCGACGTGCGTTTCGGGATCAACGAAAATTCCGGGCTCAGATTAACGCCTTTCTGCAAGAAAGTATCGTCGGGATGACAACAATGCAGCTTTTCACCCGAGAATATCGCAGTTTTGAAAAATTTGGAGAGCATAACCAAAAATATCTTGACTCCAGTATCAGATCTGTTTTCTATTTCTCGGTATTTTTCCCCATGATCGAAATTACAGGGTCATTGGCAACGGCAGTTATTATCTGGTATGGTGGTGGACAAATTATCCAGAACAACCTGAGTTTTGGGGCTTTGGTCGCGTTCCTCCAATATACACAGCGACTTTTCTGGCCAATCCGTGAACTAAGTGAAAAGTACACTATTTTTCAGAGAGCAATGGCTTCATCGGAACGAGTTTTCGATCTTCTTGACACCCAACCACACATTGTGGATCCAGCTCACCCTAAGCAACTACAAACTATGAATAGCAGCATCGAATTTCAAAACGTATCCTTTGCTTATAAAGACGATGATTACGTTTTGAATAACGTTTCATTCAGGATTGAACCGGGCGAAAAGGTTGCAATCGTCGGTGCAACCGGGTCAGGGAAGACGACGTTGATTAATCTGCTTTGTCGGTTTTATGAAATTGAAGAAGGGCAGATCCTAATTGATGGCCTGGACATCCGGCAAATGAAGCTTGATAATCTGAGAAAAAGAATCGGTATCGTCCAGCAGGATATTTTTCTCTTTACTGGAACAATTGGGAGCAACATTAATTTATCAAATACGACAATTCAGCCTGATCAGATTGTTGCAGCTGCCAAGGAAGTATATCTTGATCCCTTTGTACAAAATATGCCGAGTGGTTATGATAGTGAAGTCAAGGAGGGGGGAAGCGGATTGTCCGTGGGACAAAAACAACTTGTTGCCTTTGCCCGCGCCTTAGCATTTAACCCGGATATCTTGATACTTGATGAAGCAACGTCTAGCGTTGACACCGAAACAGAGCATCTGATTCAGGGTGCGCTGAGCCGGTTGATGTCAAATCGGACATTTATTGCTATTGCTCACCGGTTATCAACAATTCAAAATGTTGATAAGATTCTTGTTATGCATCGTGGGCAGTTGCACGAGATAGGATCCCACAATCAACTTTTGCAGAAACGCGGCTTGTACTATCGACTTTATCAACTGCAGTACAAAGATCAGGAAAGATAAATTGGAAAGAATACAGTGCTCACTACTATTTTGAGTAGTGCTTTCATCGGTGTTGATACTTACGTTGTACAGGTGGAAGGCGATTCTCAGAAACTGTTAGAAGTTGCTATTAAGAGACTGGGAATGAGTGCCCGCGCCTATGACCGTATACTAAAGGTTTCACGCACAATCACTGCTTTGGATGAAAACGACCAGATTCAGCTCAGCCATGTCTCAGAGGCGATTCAATATCGAGATCTAGATCGCGATTTTTGGTCAAAATAAAATCTAGGAGTACGAATGCGACTTTACATTATCCGTCATGCGGATCCTGACTATCCCAATCGAACAATCACTGAAAAAGGGCATCTCGAAGCCCAATCCCTGGCTAAACGTCTAGCTTCTCACGGTCTAGATCGGATATATTCGTCTCCGCTGGGACGTGCGATTCATACTACGCAGTACACCGCCGATGCACTCAATATAGATTATCAGGTAGAGGAATGGACGCAAGAAACTGGTTTGTTGTTGCAAGACGAATCTGTAGGAGAGGTGTGTGCGTGGGATCTTGATGGCGAAATCATTCGTGGCGAAATTCCGCCCACAACTTACCATAACTGGTATCATAAAAAGCCGTTTGATTCTCCTATTTTTCAAGAGTATTTCAAGTCACTCGAACAGAAATCTGATGAGTTCCTAGCCCGCCATGGTTATGTTCGTGATCAACGGCGATACCGGATTATAGAACCGAACCGCGAACAGATCGCTATTTTCTGTCATGGCGGCTTTGGATTAACTTGGATTGCGCACCTGCTGGAAATTCCGATCCCAATTATGTGGTCAAGCTTTGTTCTGGCACCGAGTTCCGTCACCACTATTCTGTTCGATGAGCGGACCAATCAATGGGCTGTTCCACGATGCATCGGGTTAGCAGACATTTCCCATCTTTACCAGGCTGGACTTCCTGTTCAACCGCGCGGGATCAAAGCCAATTTTTACTAATGAACTCTCCCGTTCACTTGAGGCTAATAAATAACATTTGACCATTATGATCACTAGCTAACTGTTGTAATAACCTAACGCCGCCATCAGAATGATCACTGCCGAGTGCAATGGTCATAATTCTGGTTTGAGATATGTTCCAGCGACGAACCATTCGGCAAATCTGATCCGGATCTTGTATTCCACGACTTGGATCACCGTCAGACACAACCACTAGGGTCGAAGGTGTTAGTTTTAGCCCATCCTCAATGGCAGTGGATAGATTTGTGCCGGAACCGTTTTGTAACTGATTCAAGAATCGGCAGGCAGTGCTAACGTTCTCTAGAGTTGCGGTTAACAAGCTTTTTGAGTAAAGGTGGATATTTGCGTCAAAGGTAATCAGGTTGAATTGATCGGCTGGCTTCAGCATTTTAACCGCGTCTTTTAAAGCTGAGACAGCAAGTTGCAACTTGTTCTGTTTGTTCATACTGGATGAAACATCAAGAAGGTACATTACCTCTTGAGGTCTGCCATCCCGAGTTTTCTCAACGTAACTACCAATCCCGAAGGCATCCTGTCCGCTATGATCCCCCGTCGAGTCTATCACTAACTGTCTTGGCGCGGTTGTCCCTACATCTGCCAATCCGTCTGCCAGCCCACTGCCGCCTTCACTTTTCGCCCGAACCCGCGTTGATAGGATACCTATACCAGAGGCAACGACTGTTGGTGTGACAACTGGTAGATCAATCGATGCCTGCTCATTAGATTTCAGCTTGATTGCTGTTATCGCCTTGGGCAGAGATCTACTTAAAGGGGCAGTTGATGTGATTTCCACACTTTCACGGACAATCTCTGGGCTTTCGATTCTCACTTCAGCGATTTGATCGGATGCGCTTCGTGTGAGCCGTATTGCAACCGTATTGGATACTTGGTGTGCGGTTTTCGACATGGTTGGCGTAATAATTCTGGGAATTTCACGGATCCGTTTTTTCATTTCGATTTTGGGTGGAACCACAAATGATACACTGATCGAATCTTCTCTTTCAAAAACTTTGTTCTTCTGTGCTATGTAGAAAATACAAAGACCGAAAATCAGGTGCAGGGTCATCGATATTATTAGTGCCTGACCAGATCTTTTCGGTTTCTTGTGGGATATCATGCTGGTTTTCTCATTCAAATCTCTTTTTTTGGAATAGAAACGTTTCAATTGCTGTCCGACGCGTTTGGGCGTGGTGCAGAAACTTCTTTGTATTTGGATCTGTCGGTACGCTATTTTTGTAGCGTGCTATTAACTGGTTGTATACGACAATGGCATCTTCCCATTCGTCGAGAATCTCATGTGCTGTCCCAATTGAAGCCAGCCCATGATCTACGTAAACGCAATTTGGATAATCCAAGATGAGTTGGTTGAACTCTTTAATTGTCTGGCGGGCAAATAGTTTTTCCTGCTCATTTGGATTTTCTGAACCAGTATCTGCTTTTGAGAATGCCGTAATTGCCCGTTGGTATGGTACTTGGGCTAGTAGATTTTCTGTATCGCTGATCCAGTGGCGAACCTGTCTCTGGAAACTGGTTGTAATAGCTGGAAAATTATTTTTTGTCAGTTTTTGGTATGTACTAAGTGCTTGATCGTAAGCTTTTTGGTTAAAATAATGGTGTGCGATATTGACTTGGGCGTTTGCTGCTACCATCAGGTAGGGAAACCGCTGGATAGTTTGACCATAAATTTTCATCGCTTTTTCGGTTTGCCCCAATTTTTCGTGGCATGTCGCTGTTGAATAAAAGGCTTCATCAAGCCATTCGCTCTTGGGAAACTGTGAACAGAATTTCTGGTAATTTTTTAAGGCGTTATCGAATTGCTTGATTGAATATTGTAGATTCGCGATGGCATATGCTGACGTTTCAGCCAGATTGTGATTTGGAAAACGAGTCAGCAGTTGTTGGTACTTGGCAATTGCTGCAGTTGTCTCTCCAGCCATGTTCAGTGCCTGGGCAGATTGAAAGATCCAATCTGCTAGTCTTTCTTGGGTTACCTTTTGTGTGACTAAGTAATCAAACTGCTTTGAGGCTTGTAGCAATAGTTTATTGCGTTCCGCTTGGGATTTAGCGTTTTCCGCTACTGAGAAATACGACCAAGCTAGATAATGGACAGCCGTCATCAGTTTGGGATCTTGCGGGAACTGATCGACAAAATTTTCAAGCCGACTGACAGTCGTTTGGAAATCATTACTCTGGTAAGCCGACTGCCCTGCTTGAAATGCGGTCATATTAATCAAATTTTTATCTCCGGATTTCATTGCATTTTGATATGCGGATTGGAACAATGATACTGATTTGGAATATGGATCTTCATTTTGGTTATACAATGTTGCTAACCGAAATTGGATCTGTGCGAGTAACTGGGGATCCGCTTTTCTTTTGGCCACTTCTAATGATGCTAAGGCATGTGGAATCGCTTGATCCCCATCCTCAGTGTCATCCATTAGTCGCAGAATGGCGTTGTCGACCAACGACCGAATTTCAGAATCGATTGTGTCAGAGAAACGGTCGACGAGCAATTCAAATTTCTCTTTTGCTTTTTTGTTATTATTATCCTTGTCGAATAACAGTGCCTGACGATAAAGAGATATGGCCGTCATTTTGGGATCCAAGTTGGCTAATATAACCTGACCATACAAATTCGCATCCTCGATCAGAAGCGCTAGCTGAAATGCTGATTCTGTTCGAATTTTTCTAAAGACTGGATCGGACGTGTTTTCACCTATAGCTGATAGAACTGAACGATATTCTGCCTTTGCTTGATCAAGTTGTTGATTGTCTTGGTGAATTCCTGCCAGATAGAAATGTGCGTGCGTATGTATCTCTCTAGAAACATTCGGTATTAATAACGCCTGTTCGAATGCTGATTTAGCTTGATCTATTTGTTGTAATTCCAAATGGCCTAGTCCGAGCCGGAAAAATAATTGCAATGTCTTTTCATCATCAAGGTCAGACTCAAGCAATTTCGATGCGGCAGGGATAAATTTTTCGTAATCTTCAAGGTTGAAATGGATTATGGCTAAACGAAACAGAATAGTGTTTTGGATTTCGCCCGATTGCGTCTCTTTCTTTGCTTTTTCATAGGTTGAAATAGCCTTATCAAAATTTTTTGTGGTGGCGTATAAATTGCCGAGTTCAAAGAGTGCGTTGGACCTAGCCTCTGCGGTTGCTAGCGGAAAATCAGTAACTGCCACTAGGTTTTCAATCAGCAAAGAGTTGGGATCTAGTGCAAGTGTTGTATCCTCAAGCAACAGCTTAGTTGCCAAATTCCGAGCGGCGTAAACAATCTGCTGATCACTTGAAACTGATGATTGAGGGTATTGATCAATAATTTGTTTAGCGTAGCGGAAGGCATCTTCTTTCCTATCGATCTGATGGTTCAAAGTTGCTACATTCCATTTGGCTGAGATTGCCAGTTTGGAATCGGGGTAATTATCGATGATCTTTTCGTAGGCCAAAATAGCTTTTTGCCTTTCACCTTCAGCATTCCAGCATTCACCGATAGCATACTGGACTGCATCCAAATCTTTAGCTTCCGGAAAATTCTCGATCAATTCTTGATAGTATCCGATTGCTTTTGGATAATTCTGTTGTTGATAACAAATATCAGACATACGCATAATCGTGGCAATCAGAGTTTGGCGTTCTACGAGTACAAGTGACAGCTCTTCAAGGGACTGAACTGCTTTCTGATAGAGTTTGTTTTTTTCATAAAGGTTGACCAGTTCAATTAGGCTTGACTGGTAATACTGATCGGTGCTTTTTAGTTCCCGAAACGTTTTTTCAGCCAACTCAACCATGTTAGTCTGGGTTGCGCTTTTTGCCAGAATTAACTTGGCGGGCAACTCAATTTCCTGAGCTGGATCCAAGCCTAGAACCAGCTGCACATCCTCAATTGCTTGGTTATAATTCCCCAATTCGTAATGGGTTAAGGCACGATGATAATAAACGTTAGCCAGTTCTTCTTCATCGCCAGCAACAAGATCAAGAAGACGACTGTAGGCTGCCAATGCTTGATCGTACCTCTTTTTTTTGAAATGAGATCTGCCGACAGAGAAAAGATTGGCCATGATCTGATTCATCTTAGCCGATTCCTCTGAATCTATCTTCGGATCTGGCTGTTTGGTTTTAGATTGCCTTTCAACTTTCCAGTTTTGGGTGTCAGGCCTCTGTATTGTTTTGGGCTTCGTTATGCGTTGGATAGATCTATGGAACAAGTCTATTGCTGGAACCGGTTTCGGCTGTTGTCGCGTATGTCGTTTTTCGTCAATTGAGATCGGTTCTTTATCCATAATCAGATTTGAATTTTTACTGTAAATACCGTATCTACTCTGCTCAATGACATTTTTATCAATAGAACCCTCGTTGCAGTTCCAAATGCTAATAGCTGTCTGGGTAGAAAAAATCTGATTCTGTCGGATTGCTGGGACGCTTTGATCCGCGTAAATACCGACTTTGCAATGTGAAATATGATTGCGTTCTATCTGAGATGTTGCGTGCCGAAAACTGATAGCTGTTTTCCCTCCGTTGAACTGATTGAAACTAATGCGCGAATTAGATTTAATTAATCGGATTGCTGTCTGCCAATCCTGTAGGTCAAAGACGTTATGGCTAATGTCAGCTTGGCTGGAGTCGACATGAATCAGCGTGCTCCCCCTGTGATTGAAAAATCTGTTTCCTGACACTGTTAGAGTTGATGAAAATACCGAAATAGCGTGCTGGTAACAACTATCGATTTGGCTGCTGGTAATCTGGGGTGCAGCTCGCTGACAGGAGACTCCGATTTGGGCATTCTCAATCTTTACATTTTGAAGAATACAAGCGTTACTCTCAGCTTTACTGCTGAATGTGATACCAGTCCATCTGTCTGAAACGGCTTTGAAAGTGATCGGTGCTGATTCAGTACCAACAGCAATGAGGATCCCATCTATCCTAAGTGTGGCACCCTGAACAAATTTCAAGGAAGTTCCTGGTTCGAGCTTGAGGATGTCGGGTTTAACACCATTTGAAATCTGGATATCTGTATGGATTTCGTAACTGCCATCAGCACTTGGAGAAACGACATCAGATAGTTGGATTAGAGACTCGATTGTGTATAAATCACCGCGGCCTAGGGTGGAAAAACAGGAATGTGCTTTTACGTCACCAAGGAATAGAAAAATAATCAGTACAAACACCTGATTTCGCATCTGTTTATTCAAGGTGAAATTTACCCCTGTTTTGAATATTGAGCTTGGTTATGAATTCCTGCGCGAAGGTTTAAGATATTTTAAGAGTCTTTACCTCTGGATTCCAAATTAACTTGATTTTTTCAGCTACCCGCTCTCATTGACTTGATCACACTTGGAAACCCATTAATACTAAGGCTATAGTATTTTATTGTTCTAACACTTTAATGTCAAGATTTAGGAACAACAATACAAACAGTATATTCCCTATACACTTGGATAGATCCATGGAACAAGCCTAGTTGCTTAGTCAATTGTTCTTCTTATTTTCGGGGCACGGTTTCTATATTTTACCGTGAGAAATTTATTGACAAAAGTTAATGGACTATGCTAAAGTCGAAGCATGTTATGTTGCAAGCGTCAAAGGCGTAATTGTAGGGCTTAGAAATAGGAAAGTTTCATGGCATTAAGGTATAGCTGTCCCAGCTGTGAGATGGATGTAACTGTCTTATATCTTGAGGCTGGTCGAAAAGCAAAGTGCAAAAAGTGTGGTGCTGAGAGTCTAGTCCCGCAGGATGCCACTAAGGTTCGTGCGCAACCACCGCCGTTAGCGCGCCCAGCTGCAAGTGCAGATGAAGGACATGCACTTGGTCATCGGCTGAGGGAAATCGTTAAAACGGGTTTTGTTAAATATACTGCTGGTACAATAGCTCTCGTTCTGGTTGCCTCGTTGCTTATGTTTTTTTTCGAATATGACAACTATGCCAGTGGTGTTGCCGGTCACCTTGGTATTGATCAAAGTGAGGTTAAGGCCTTAGACACTTTTTTCCATACTTTATGGTGGTCGCTTGTGACTTTCACCACTGTCGGTTATGGGGACGTGAGCCCCGTCACGCATTTAGGTAAGTTTTTTGGCGCTATAATTATGCTGTCCAGCTTCTTCTGGGCAATTTTGCTTTCGGGTGTTGTGGCATCATTTTTGGTTGAGGTTGCGTTAAGGGAGGATGATACATTGGATCAGAATAAGTTTAAAGAGCACACTATCATTGCAGGTTGGAACCCGATGGTAGAGGATATTCTGAAGGTGATGCAAACCGAAGAGAGTACAAAACCAGTAGTAATTGGTGGAGCACCATTAATCATCCTGATAAATGAAATGCCACGGGACGAAATTAAAAGGGCAGTAGAAAACTTTGACCGTCTCGATATTACCCATCTCAGTGGCCGGTATACCCAAGAAGTGGTTCTGGAAAAAGCGATTATAGATCAAGCAGAAAATATGATTCTGGTCCCAGATAGATCGGGATTGACTTCTGAAGATTCGGCAGACGAAAATGTCATTCCACTAGCGGTATTTGCTGTAAGGTCGATTACTAACAACGTTCGGTTGATTGCTCATATATCCAATTCAGAACTGAAAGAGCAACTTGTGCAGGCGGGTTGCGATGAGATTGTTCTGACTAATGAACACACGCCTGACATCATCACCAATCATATTCTTAATCCGGGTGTGCCACAGACGGTTGAACAAATTGGTGCGGTGGGTGGTGACGGGCACAGACTTGAAATTGTTGATTTGCCGCCTTTATTGATAGATTCCACACACCTAAATGTTTTTAGTTATTTCAAGGAAAATTTCAGCGCCTTACTTCTTGGATACACAGTTCAAGCGTCTGGGTTTAACCTCGAGGACGAAATGGGTGAAACTGGTGATCCTCTAATTCGTCAAATGATCACGGAACAATTGCAACAGTCCGGAATTAAGCTGTCTAGTGAGGAAAAAATGGAACTTGAAATTAACCCAAGCGACGATTACCAGGTGAGTGCAAAAAATCGTTGTGTGGTCTTAATGAATAATCGGAACGTGGAATCAGTATGAAAGCTACAGCAGAACAAATTAAAAAAATAAATTTTTTCTCATCATTGATAGATCAACAGTGTGCCGACATAGCCGAGGTGGTTGAAATCACCGAATGTTCAGCCGATGAGACATTGCTAAAGGAAGGTGAATTTGGCGATACGATGATTCTCGTCTTTCGTGGGCAGGTTGAAGTGGCAAAAGATTTCACCATTCGGACGAAAGATGGGTTTGAGGTGTCTCATAAGGCAATCATCCGGCTGGAGACAACAGATCCAAAACCTGCTTCTGTTCCGGAGACCGAGGCAACTGTTCCTGTGGTGCGGTCACCAGCATTCGGTCTTGGGGAATTCGCGCTTGTCTTGGACAAGGCTATCAGGACAGCACACGCTATAACAACAACGCCTGCAGAATATGGTGTTTTAACACTCAAGGACTTTAAGCAAATCACGGATAAAGATTCAACGATTGCCGGTCCTGTTTACTTTGAAGTGGCCAAAAACGCTGTCAACAATCTTGCCAATGCCTCGGAAGATATTAAGAATCTTACCCAGGCATTCTTCTTCGTACTCTTGCGAGGTTGATTTTAGTATTGTGGTGGCGTTGTGACTCCAAAAAACCAATCATTATCTCGACTGTCTTAAGCGCTTCGTTTCCTGAAGATACTGGCTTTCCTCCCTGGTCAACCAGTTGAACTAAGTTCTGGACACCGGCTTCTATACCAACCACATCCCACTGCGGAGCCGAAATCGGAGTTACCTCACCATCTTTATATACCTTTGCTTCCTGATCATTAATGATAATATAACCTGATGAACCAACAATTTCTAAGCTGAAACGGGATGGTGTGGTTTTTGGTCCCCCTGCGTAAAATCCCCTGACTCCATTCTCAAAGTGGATGTAACCGTGCGCTGAAGGTTCGGTTTTTGGGGCATGGCCGCCGTCGCCATTATATTCGGTGTAGTCTTCATATCCTTCCTCTAATTCAGCAGATACCCATGCCGGTTTGGAACCAGCAAAATAACAGATCATATCGATAAGATGGGTTCCATTGCGAAACAACATAGCTCGGCCACCACCGAGTGTTCCGATGACGTAATGTATATCGCCAATTTCGTCTTCTGAGACCAGTTCTTTGGTATGAACCCATAACGGTTGCCATCTACGTGTGTGATCAATCGACAAAATGACTTGGTTTTCATTTACGGCTTCAATCATCCGGTCTGCATCGATCAATCGCGTTGCTAACGGCTTTTCACAGAAAATCCCTTTGACGCCAATCGTTGCCGCATTAACAACTGGATCGGTATGCCGATGGTCCGAGGTCGCGACGGTTAGGATATCAAGATTCTCTTGAAGTAACATCTCTTGATAATCCCTGTAAACCGAGATGTTGTCCGAATGTTCGCTAAACTTTTCTTTAAAACTATCCAGTGTGTTTTGTACCAGATCTGCTCCGGCTACCAATTCAACGTTTGGTAGTCCAACTAGACCTACGGCATGCCTCGTACCGACTCCGGAACAGCCGATAATACCCACCCTGTATTTTTCGTGTTTTTCTGGCATCTTAGACCTCATCATCAAAAAATGTTAAGAATTCCATAAAGAATAATGTTTTTAATATATGTAACGCGTCTTTGCCACACAGGACTAAATTTAGGTTGATATCTTGTTTAATTTTAATACTGATAGCTGGCAATCGAAGAAAGATGTTCCCGTATCTTTTGGCGTTCCATGTTTGCGTAGGGGTTAGCTCGACGTCCAATACCTGTAATTGGATCAACGGACTCATCTAATTTAAAACGAAGGTAGAGTTTCTGTGCTTTGACGGCTTTTAACTGATCCTTTAGCGCATGATAACTTAGCATTAAGTGGTAATGCGCGTCAACATCTTCCGGATCAACTTCGAGCGTCTTCTGAAACTCTGTAACCGCTTCGGCATAACGCCGTTCAAGATAAAGGAGACGGCCTATTTCGTTTCGGACCCGTTTATCCCTTGGAAATTGTTCTGATGCCATACGCAGATGTTTAAGAGCAACATCGTATCTCCCCTGCGACTTTTGCGTCAATGCATAGAAATAATCTACTTTAGCCCGATTTGGATCTTTAGGATCCAAATTTTGTTTAAGTTCTTCTGCTTTTTTAAGTACCTCTTCGGCACTGCTATGGTTACCTTCCTTGATTCGGCAACGTGCGATATTAACATAACCATCCATATAGTTGGGGTTGATTTTGACAACTTTGAGAAAAGCGGCTTCCGCTCCCTTAAGATCTCCTTGTCTGAGTAAACCAATACCATAATCATTCCAACGCTCTTGATCTCGTACATCAGATTTGGTTTTCAATTCAGTTGAATCAGTCGAAACAGAATCAGTTTGCACGATTTCTAGCGTGGCTTGATCCTCTGATATAACTACAATTGGTGGATTGGGAATCTCTTTAATCTCTCCAGCTACCTGAGAGGTATCACCTGTAAACACCCATTTGCCATTATCGTAGCCTTTGTCTACTTGAAAATCCGTATGATCAGGATCCCGTACACCTGCGTATGACCATTGCGTTAACCACCAATTAAACTTACGGTAATTGAGTTTGGCTTGAAGGGTTATACGCTTACCACAGTCCTCTGGGATTATCAGGCGATAACGCACCGTATCCGCCGCGCCTGGTGGAATTGTACGGGAGTAAAGTATGGTGCGAGCGGCCCAAGCATTCCTTTTATTAATATGATTTCCATGTTCATCAATTAAGTGTGATTTATAAAAGTGCGCGTTTGGATCAACCTGCCCATTTTTGCCATCTTTGGCATCAATCATTCCATTCCAGAAAATGATCTTTCCGTCTTCATCGGTTGCTTTTAACTCCAACCAAATATCAAATGCGTCAATTGTACCGGCAGGAAAATGGTGCCCAACACCACGTGTACGGACGACAACATCAACACGTACATCGTCACCAGGAAACGCTTTTGCATTTGACTGCCCGATTGGAGCAGTTATTTTGTTTTCATTCACCAGAGCGAAAATGTCAATCGTCACTTTATCGTCCTGCAGAAAATTCGTAACCGCTTCAAGTTGATCCGGATGTTTGTTTACGTATGGAAGAGCTGTATTTGCCCCCACGAACCTGTGGCTTTTGATCTTACCTCGTTTGTTTCCCGCATCTTTTGATGGCACAAGAGGCATGTGGCAATCGACACATTTCTTTGGCTCGTCAGGATAGTAGAATGATAATGCACCTTGGTGTGAAACACCGCTTGTTTGCCATTGATCGTAGGTATTAAATCCTCGAAACCATCGGAAATTGTTGACAGGTTTATCCAGATGGACCTTATGACAGGTTGAGCAGAATTCAGCGGTATTTTCACGATGAAAAGGCTTAATGAAACTTCTTCGGTGTGGTTCTGGATCAAGCTTAATGATGTAGTTGTGCAATTTTCTCACAACCTTGTTCTGACTAGCGGCTATATCGTGTAGCGGCGGATACTTGATTGTGTAGCCACCATTACCCATTGTGTCTTTAACCCGTTCAATTGAGTGACAAGCTGTACATGCCAATCCAGCTTGTGCTGCGGGCGTGTGCATATTTTCTCGGATTGGGCGATCCATTATGCCGTTGAACATAATTGCGGGATCATGACAACCACCACACCATTTGGACGACTGAATCCCATTTACGTCCTGCATATACATAACCGACTTACGATACCATTGGTTGTTGAATGAAGAAAAATGATGTGCCGACTCATTCCATTGGCGGTATACATCAGGGTGACATCCCTTTTCAGCACAGGTTTTTGAGGTGAGGAAAAAATCTGTCGGGATTAAATTTCCGGTAGCGGTTTCAGCAGAAGATGGAAAGAAAGGGCTATTTGTTCCTCCTCCCTCCTCGTACATACTTGTCGGTATGTCATGGATTGGATTCTGTACCAAGTAATCACTTTCAGGTACATAGTTTCGGTAGATCTTCACGACAACTGGAAAAATGAGGGCAACGGCAAGTGTAACCCCGGCGATCTTTGTGAATGAATGCCTGATAAAGCTAACCCGATACCAGATAAAATGGAGAATCAAAAGAATTGATCCAACCGTTGTCACCACAATATGGCTAATCAAGAGCCACCGATTGGGTGTAGTCGCCCCCACAACCATTAGCCATAGACCAGAGATTATGCCGGTTATTAATAAAACAATAGCTATTTTGCCGATATGGAGCATATCGGCAAATGATCGGCTAACAAATAAAGTGAAAAATGGGATCAACCCGATACCAATCAAGATGTGGATAAAAACATTTGAAATATAGAAAAGGGATGGAGTCCCAAAGCTAGCGAGGTAAGAACTGTTTAATAATAACAGAAGGAATCCGAGAAACGATGCCGAGTAGAAGATTTTCAATTTAAACCTTTCTTTCCTCATTCTCTTATATCCCCATAAGGTCGGACTATTAATCGGAAGAAAATTTGCATGTGGATTGATGCCTAGCGAGCAAAAGGATATATCCTAAATATAGCTATCAGAACTGATGCTGTTTTTTTATTACCCTGTTAAGGTGAATTAGAATTTGCCATGACCTGATTTGCAGAGGGCTAAACTATTATACACGATTTGTAAGCGAGATGAAAAAATGGGTGTCTATTAGAGGATTATTCCAACTTCATCATTTTGATAATTTTGTTTTCTTCTTTTTCACCCACTTTGCTGTGAATTTTGCAATAGTAGACCCCGTTGGAGATTTTCTTCCCATCCAAATCCCGACCATCCCATGGTATCATTACAAAACCAGCATTTGCGTCCACTTCTTCTCTCCAGATCATCCGTCCGGAAATAGTATAGATCTTTACTATCATCTCATCGGCTGGCATTGTCAATTCACAGGTGATAGTTGTATTTCTTTTGAACGGATTAGGATAGTTCATTACCTTCAGCATTTGAAAGTTTTTGAGAACCTGAAACTCGGTTTTTTTGTCAGATTGATTTCCGTCAAGATCCCTCGCTGTTAGCCGAATCTGATAAACACCGGGATCTAGTTGAGGCGATAGATAATTCAATATGATTTGATTTGTGCCTTGGTGATAACTCAAGTCGTAATTTGTTTCCAAAATGGTATCGAAATCGCGGTTGTTACGACTAAATTCCAACTGGATAGAATCCGGATTAACTCCATTACTATCGGAAATTGTTGCTTGGATTATTGGCTCTTTCGATACCGGGTCTCCATTGATGAAATTTTGCTTGGAAATGGTCAACTGAATATCTGGTGAAATAGTATCGTCACTTCGCATCAGCGCGATTGTCCCAAGTTGGGATAATTCGGCCTGCACACGCCCAACAGGTTGTGTCTTAAATCGAAATCGGTCGCCGGAGGAAAACTCGGTATCGCCCACATTAATTTGCAAGTGTAAGCCGAGATCGGTATTAGAATATGGTTTGCCGACTATTCCTGTTCCAGCTAAAATACCGGTTTGTTTGCCTTCTATTTGAAAAGTGTCTGCGTCTAAGAAAAAGATTACCCATTGATCCTCTGGCACATTTGCTTTTCTTCCTATCTGGATATATTGCAGGACACCAGAACCATCGTTATCATCCTGAAATGACAAAGCATGATATCGAATTGCCGTTCCTTCTTGCAGATTGGACTTTAACACTTGAAAAGTCAAAACATCTCCAAACTGAAATTTATCTTGTCCGGAGGTAAATGTGATGACTAATCCATCCTTGAAATTGGTGTTTTCTTCAGCCTTACCGAAAATTCGGTTGGGATCAACTACTTCAAGGGGGCGACTGCCTTCGCGAACCATCAGCCGATACGTTGTTGCGGAAGTAAACATTACAATCCAATTCCCAACTTTTGCTCCATTCTGATCGACTTTGACACTGGAAATTACTCTATCCGACTGATTCCTAGTATTTGGACTCGATATAGCTGTCTCAATTTGGATATGACCGTCTGCGGTCTTGATCACTTCTGTGGGTTGCCTTAACCATTTTTGCAAGTCATCTCGCCAGATATACAAACCAATTTCTGTTGCTTGTAATTGAAAACCTGAATTGATTGCTTCAATCTGATCAGCAGTCAATTGTAGTATTTCATCTAGAGCTAAATCCGTCCGAATACGGCGCTTAATTGCTGCCACGTCATAACTCACCTCAGCTGTAATCGGTTGAAGCAACTGGGTGTTTGGTTCACTGTTCAAAACTACGTGGTAAGCATTCCCTTCATTTGCCAGCTTAATCCGGTTGAGGCTATCCTGTTGAATTGCCTCCGATACTTGATTGTCACTGTTTACCTTGGACAATGTTAGAATTTTGGGTTGAGCAATACTAGATTTTGGAAACCGCAAGTTAAGAACATTATCTCGACTGAAAATCCGTTTATCAGCATCACCGATAATCGTACTTTCCACCATTAATTGTCCGTATCCTATGTTATCGTCTTTACTTATTTCTTTAATCTTGTTGTCCGGATCAACCCAGATGTAGACTTCATATTGGCCAAAAGTAAATTCGTGCTGGATTTTAGCTGTAACAATCGGGTTAGTATTGAGAGGATCTTGCTTAAAGGCACGCGGCATCGATTCATCAACCAATTTGGGGCGGCTCTGCCACGCAACTGGTGATATGGAAACACGACCGAGTTCTACCACGCCATGGTCAATAATACCGTCTTTATCACGGTCTGGATTACCATTATAAAAGGCGATTTCAACATCCTGTGTTAAGTCAAAAGGTTCAGTTTGCTCAATATCAACGTTCAATTCCCAAACCTTCTTCGACTTGGAGAACGCATAGTAGATTAAACTCTCTGAAGATGATTGGACACGGACAGACTTTAGATTTGGCAGTACAAATGGACGGAATTCAAGAATATCTGAAATTGCCTCGTATCCGTCAATGTCAAACACACTAATTTGATAGCGAACCGCCTCTCCACTTTTGGGAATTGTTAAAGCGGATGGAATAGTATACCATCCAGTATCACGACCCGAATCCGGTTGCATTGCTACTTCCTGCCAGTTGTACTTCAATGGATCGCGCCACTCAAGAATAACCGATTTTATCCCTTTATTCTGTAATTCATCCGAAACTTGAACAGAAACAGAGAAATTTTTATCGGTGATCAACTTAGCTTGAATGTCGAGAATTTTGGGCACAAAGACACTGAAGGAGGCTCCACCAACTGCTGTTGCATTTGCACTTTCAGCATAGCATTCGATATGTGCTTGTCCCTCACGGATACCATCAGGTACAGTGAGCGTAGTAGCGAGATACTTGCCGTTCTGCACCGGGATCTTCTTTTCGACGATAACATCACCTGTGTACAGATCTATTTCCTTTTCTTTAGAATCGTCCCAGGTGATTTCTTCCGGGTTAATCTGCACTGTTTGGTATATCCCCGGAAATATGGCCTTGAGTTGTAATGTGCCATTGAAATCTGGAAAGGGCGTGTAGATTTTCTTTTTCTGTTGAGGATCGTAATAAACTTCCATAATTTCGCCGGCTTTGACTTTCAGATTTTGCCCGGTTGCAACTGTGCGGGCTTCAATGGTTGGTTGAACTTCATAGTCTGCCATGTTTAATTGCATGGCCGGATCTCCGAAGAGCGTATACGCCATCATGACGTCAATTTGTCCAGTACCTTCCGTCATCAGCAGTTCAACTTTGGAATCCATTGCTAATTGGCCAATTTCACGCACGTTCCTTTTGAAAATTGCGTCGAAAATAATTCTGTTCAACGCATCGTTTCCACTTCCATAAGTTAATCTTGAGGCGCTTAACATACCAATAATTCCGCCTTTATTGCGACGCAGTAACTTCTCGGCTAAACTGGGTTCGCCCGGTGCATCGAAATAGCCGTTGTAGCAACTTAAAACCAACATGAACGGCAAATAATCGGTTTCAGCCAGTAAATCAACGGAATTATTATCGAAAATTGCTTCATGTGTCCAGACAATCCGTCCGCCGTGTCCCGCATATTGGGCAATAACACCTCCTTCGCTCAACGCGTCAATGACCATGTCCTTGGCAACGCGGCGAGGTAGTTCATTATTATAGCCAGCTGGATTAGCCTTCACCTTTTTGATCACATCTTCTAAAAAAATTCGAATCGTTTCATAACCCAGCAGGGTGTGGCTTTCTTCAATTGCTTTGAGGCTCTTTTTAAAAATGAAATCACCTGAATTGCTGACTTCATCGTCCGCCACAGAAATAATCCTGCGTTGCCATTCGCCCTTGGGAGGATCTGATTCGTACCTGATAATTTTATCTACGATGTTTCGAGCTTGCTGATCCGTTTCAACACTAATTCGACCGATATAAAAATCTGGCAGTTCATCAATCCCGCTGATTGTAGTGTACCAATGATCGACCGAAGTTTGTCCGAAGGATTGAGACCAAATATAGTGAGTTGGAATGTACCCGGTTGTTTCCGGTGGTTCTGGGTAGGTTTCTTCATCAATTCCGCGAAAATCCCAGGTACCATCTCCCAGCAACACAACATACGAAAAAGCAGGAGATTGCCAATTATGGTATGCATAGGATAGAAAATCTTTGATTGCTTTTGGGTTTACCATACCATTACCGAATGTATTGTAAATCTCAGTAACATCAACAACTTTTGTACGGTGTCCACCTCCCTTTAAGGTAGATCTCCAAGCTGCCAGTTCCTGTGCATATTTGAGGTAAATAGGATGAACAATAACTATATAATCCGCGCTGTTTACGGAAGAACGCAGGTCACTTGGTTGAACCGTCTCAACGGCATAGGGATCAAGAACTCCTGCTGCGGACACGGCGACAAATTTCGCGTTATGCGAGTCGGGAGCTTGAAATGTAGCGTTGTAGGCAACTCCAGTTGGGAAATCTTCACCAATGTGTTGCAAACGTTTTTGCTCTTGCCGATCGAGGATAATTTTTTCGATATGCGGGTTTTTCATTTTGGCTGTTAGTCGTGTACCATCATACTCAAAAATCTCAACTTTTGGCGATAGGAAAGTCTGGACTTTGTACTTTAATTTGCGGCGTACACGAACTTCATGTGAATCTTGGCTTTGGGGGGAAGAGAACATTAGATAATCTTTAACTGCCTTCAGCAATCTGGTGTATTCAATCTCAAACGAATTAATGTAAACATGGTAAGGATATCTGGTTGTATCATCTTCCATCGTCGAATCAATACGCGCTAGAGAGATGGCATTCAACTCACCTTTGCCAGCATCTTGCAGATCATCCCAGAGCCGTAAGGTTTGGTCTATACTCAGAGTGTCTTGGCTGGACCATTTTGCCAGATCTATTCGAATGTCGTTGATTGATACCAGAATTTCATGGTCCAGAGGAGTTCCACCTTGTAAATTCACCTGAATTGTTGGCTGATTGAAACTCGGTGTCAGATCGTAAAGTGGGAATTCTAGGTACATCTGGTTGATACCACCACCGTTTCTGACCCCTGTCCAAAACCAACTTTCAACGGATCCGAACCAGGAGTGTTTGTCTCCTCGAGATACATTTTCGGGTAGCACGTGTTGTAAATTACTGTGCAGATGATCTTCTTCAAAGTAGATTCTTGATCGGAAAGACGGTACCGATTTCGCTGTTGGATCGGCAGGTGTTGCATCAATTTCCACGATTCGTTTACCTCGCTCAAGCTCGACACTCAGCCAATAGACATTCCAACGGGTATAACGATTGCGTGCGTCATGTCCCAAAAACTGAATGTAGTCATCTTGGTCAAAGTGACCATCCTCTTCACCTTGAACATAGAGAGGGATTTCCATGCTGTTGTTTTTTAGATGGAAATGGCGTGGATCTTCAGCACTTAGATCAATCCCCCATTTGTCTTTAAGACTTCTGGCCGTCAGACGATAAATTCCTGTTTTTCCAAGAAGAATTTTGTAACGAGGATGATATTGCTTGTTTTGAAGACCTGGTGCCGCTACAGTTTTTTTGTTTTGGAGCCTCCAGATTTTAGCTTGTTCATAATTCAGTAATTGGTCTTGAAGTCTTTGCTCAAACATTTCGGTATCCCGGCTATACGATGTGAGATAATGGAAATTTGGGGGTGCTACCGGATTCTGAAACTGGACTCGGATCGTCATCTTAGAGTGGATCTGGATCAAGCGTTTTGATGGCGCATACTGAATTGGATGAACTTCAAGCATGATGACGCGTTGAGATCGAATGTACCCATCAGACACAACTTTTACCAGACGTTGGGGGTAGAAACCTTGCATGCGATAGGCAATACCATCTTCACGCCACTCTGCTTGACTTGACTCAAAACCATTATCTGCTTCACTTCGAAGGGTTTTGTAAGATGTTGGTAGGATTCGGAAACCTTGACGTGTCTGGGTTTCTTTCCAAAGTACTTCAACCCGAAATTCCGTTTCAGGCGGAACACCGAGCATTAGTCGCGAGACAGGAAGCCGTGGATTACCCGGTTCTGAGGTGAAACTGCCATCTGTGTAGGAAATGAGGTCGTATGTACTACGTTGTGATGGCTGTACCTTTGAAAATTTGGGATTGGACAAACCGAAATTGATTGTAACACCGTACTGGTCCGATTCAATAACCTGGACTGAGGCAAAGGAAATCGGCAGAAAAACAGCCATGAAAAATGTCGTATGAAGAGAAATTCTATGCATCAGATACAGTCAATTTTTTATATTGGGAAGTTATGGAGTCCTGCTGTAAGTCCGCCATCAATGGTGAAAATTGCGCCAGTGGCGAATGACGATTCATTGGAAGCGAGGAAGAGCGCGGCATTTGCAATATCGATCGGTTGACCAATTCGATGCAGAGGATAGTGTGGGATAATGTCATTCAAAATATTCGGGTTACGTTCAATCATGGGTTCCCATACTTCAGTTTGGATAGTACCTGGGCAGATACAATTGACTCGAATGTTATCAGCACCGTGCGAGATCGCCAGAGATTTTGTTAGCGAAATTATGGCTCCCTTGGATGCCGAATATGCGTGTATTCCTTGTAACCCGATTAATCCATTAACTGATGCAATGTTTACAATGCTACCTCCACCGTTCTTCTTCATCTCCGGAATGACAATTTGTGAACAATGATGGGCACCTTTCAAGATAACATTTAGGTTGGCATCCCAGTTATTTGTTAGCACATCGTTTGTCGAACAAATTGCGTTGTTGACGAGAATATCGATTTTGCCAAAACTCCGAATTGTCTTGGTTACCAGAGCCTCAACCATCTTGGGATCTGTAACATCTGCTAGGATAAAAATGCCTGTATGGCCTTCCGATTGGATCAGGTCAGCAGTTTGGTTACCAGTTTCCTGGTTGACATCATCGACGACAACCTTTGCTCCTTCTTCCGCAAACCGAAGCGCGATTGCTTTCCCAATACCCCTACCAGAGCCGGTAATAATAGCAACTTTATCTTTTATCCTCAAAGGCAAGCCTTTATCTTTTATCTCTTTCGATGGGAGATTTCCAATTTATTTCAGGAGCACCTGCGCGATGATTGACAACTCGGGCCAAAACAAAAAGAAGGTCTGACATTCGATTGAGATATTGTAAAATTTCCGGATTGATCGCGTCTGATTTTTTGAGACTGACAACGCGTCGTTCTGCGCGGCGACAAACCGTCCTGGCCAGATGTAATACTGATGCGCTAGTCAGGCCACCGGGTAAAATAAAGTATGTAATTGGCGGAAGCTCCTGTTGAAGGCAGTCAATCATACGTTCTTGTTCAAGCACCAAGTCCTTGGATATTCTTAGACTATCGGATTGACAGTGTGCATCAAGTACCGCTAGGTCGGCACCTAAATCGAAAAGTTCGCTTTGCATCCGATTCAACTGATCTGCAATATCTGTATCTGAAATTAGCGAGTGTGCATATCCTAGAAAGGCATTCAACTCATCAATATCACCGATAGCCTTAATTCGTTGAGAATCCTTATCAAGCCGAGTGTTCCCATAGAGTCCAGTTTCACCCGTATCACCTGTTCTGGTATAAATTCTCATGGCCGTATTCTGCCACATTGAATTTGGGATGTCAATAGTATTGGTCATGGACAAGAAGATTGACGTGAAGTGGGGATTGTGCTATCATAAAATGTGATATTTGTTGCTGAATAGATGCGGTCCAGGGAGCTATAGGTTGGGTAGTATTAGATGAAGGAGTCAATAGATAATCATCTGAAGAATGCGCTAATTGCCGGTATTCTGACTTTAGTACCACTCGGCGTCACTTTCTTTATTCTGGGTTTCCTTTTCCGCAAAATTGGCGGGTGGTTACCAAATACAATCGACTCCTACTTTCCAGAAGCAAAGTATCCTTTCCTATTTGGTACGGTTGTTCAGACAGTTATTGGGCTTATTCTCACTATTCTGATTATTTATTTAACTGGTTTAATTGTCTCAAATTTTATTGGTCGCAGGTTACTTGGTGCTACAGAGCAGTTTTTAAGTAAGATTCCGATAGTTCGTGAGGTCTACGCTCCAGTTAAACAAATTATGCAGATGATTTTGCATCCCTCAGAGTCGAATAAGTTCAAGAGGGCAGTAGCGATTAGGGCGCCCAACTCTCCTTTCCGCATCATTGGTTTTGTTACGGGCGAGGTTGAGGAAATCGATAATCCGCATCCATTGATAACTGTCTTCGTTCCTACCAGCCCGAATCCGACAACAGGCGTGATGTTATTTTGCGATCCGGAGATTTTGTACGATATCAACCTCAGAGCGGAAACAGCAATGAAGATGCTAATCTCCGGAGGACTCGTTGCGCCAAACAATATTCTCATTGGTCAAACAATTCAGTGGATGATAACCGAATCCAGTCAGTTGAAACAGCCATATGAATCAGACATAGATATTTCCGGAAATTGAGCGAGGTGTTATCCACAGTATTTGGCATATCATTTTTAGATCAGCATTTTCCATTCCTAGTGCCAACATAAACGGCAAAAATAATAGGACTAAAACCCAACTGTGTTACGTTTCTTCAAAAACTCTGGAACTTTTGTTTACCTGCTAGTGTGTTTCAACCCATATTAAGGAGACTAATGATGGAAATCAAAAAAGTTGCAATTACTATCCTGCTTGTTACAGTTATTATTCTTGGCGGTATAACAGTTGATTGGGATAATCAGAAAATTTCATCCCAAACTGCAGTTAGCCAAGTAGACGAAATCGATCTTCAGTATCTGGAACGTGCCAATAATGCCTTCATTAAGCTGGTAAAATCTGCCAAACCTGCAGTTGTGCAGATTTCAACTTCAAGACGAGTTGGGAGGCAATCCCGTAATCGGTCTCGTGACCGATTTGAAGACTTCTTCAGGTTCTTTCCTGAATTCCCAGAACGCCGCCAACCAAATGACCCCGAAGAGGACGAAGATAACCGGGACATGCCGAGTGGTCTTGGATCTGGTGTAATCGCAAGTTCGAGTGGCTATATTTTGACCAATAATCACGTCATTCAAGAAGCAGACGATATCAAGGTTACCCTATCAGACGGTCGGGAGTTCGATGCCGAAGTCGTTGGAACTGATTCAGGATCACAAGGAACGGATCTAGCAGTGCTAAAAATTAATGCTGACAAACTATCCAGTTTGGAGTTCGGTGATTCTGATCAACTTCAAGTTGGCGAATGGGTTGTTGCAATTGGCAGCCCACTTGGTCTTGATCAAACAGTAACACGTGGGATTGTGAGTGCAAAAGGTCGGTCCACAGATGATATTCGTATTGCCAGTTACGCTGATTTTATCCAAACTGACGCGTCAATTAACCGTGGCAATAGTGGAGGTGCACTGATCAACATTCGTGGTCAGCTTGTTGGTATAAACACGGCTATTGCGACTGGTGGCGGATTGTCGTATGGAAATATCGGTATTGGATTCGCTATTCCAAGCAAGCTGGTGCAAAGGGTGATGACCCAACTGATCGAAAAAGGGGAGGTTGAGCGTGGTTGGCTAGGTGTGATGATTCAAGATGTTGATCACAACCTTTCGGAGAAACTTGAATTTGACAGCCCTCATGGTGCCTTGATCACAATGGTTGGCAAGAACTCTCCTGCAGAGAAAGGTGGAATGAGACATGGTGATGTCGTACTAGAGTTTAATGGTGTCCAGATTCGAGATAGAGATCATCTCCGTTATGTAGTTGCCTCAACTGGTATTGATTCCACAGTACCTGTAAAAGTGATACGACAGGGTAAGAAAAGGAATCTGAAAATCAAGCTTGCCAAAAGAACAGAAGAGGCTATAGCAACTTTGAGTAATCGTGTGGCTCCACCTAGTGAAGACGCAGATCAAGAGGTCTTCTCCGGAATCCAAGTCCAAAACTTAACCTCCGAGATGGCAAAGCGCTACAATCACCAAGACCAAAAAGGCGTGATTGTGATCAAAGTTAAGCAACGCACTGCGGCGGCGAGAGCTGGTATTCAGGAAGGAGACTTAATTCAGGAAATAGATTGGGAAAAGGTGGAGAATCTGGACGACTACCGGAAACGATTAGATCAGCTCAAGGACGAATCTAAAGTGACACTCTACATTCGGCACGAGTCAGGCAATCCTGAATTTATCACCATCAACGTTGAGCAGAACGAAGATTAAGCTGAGGCCAAACCGATCGTTCTTATTTCAGGCTTTCTGGTGTATTTCATTTGGTCACTCGGTGTTGTTGAGTGAGATCTTTATTTCAGTCGACTATGGCTTGGTAGGTCAGCACTCGGAATTGTGAGAGAAATGGATGGTGGTTTCCCAGAAGTTGGGTCATCAAAATTGCAATTAACTCCTCTTTGGGATCGACCCAAAAAGTTGTGCTAGCTGCCCCGCCCCAGCGGTAGATCCCCTCCGAACCTAGAATTCCAGATTGGGCCAGATCAGTAACCACGGAAAATCCAAGACCAAATCCAACACCGTGCTGACCAAACGGATGCATGTTTCCCGAGAGATGATCGCAAGTCATCATTTCAATCGTTTTCCTGCTTAAAAGTCGTTCTCCATCAAGTTCTCCATTGCTCAACAACATTTGGCATAAACGCAGATAATCGGAAATAGTTGATAAAAGTCCTCCACCGCCAGAACATATTTTTCGAGACTTGGCTCTCGCGTCCAAGCGATCGATAATTGAGTTCGTTGCCACTTCGTATTTTCCATCTTCCGTGGCTCGATAGAGCGCGGCATACCGATCGGTTTTCTCAGGCCAGGCGTCAAACCCTGTGTCGACCATCTGGAGAGGATCAAAAATACGATCTTGCAAAAAACTATCGAATGGTTGGCCTGCAATCACTTCGACCAGGTAGCCAAGTACATCTGTCGAAAATCCGTAGTTCCATACTTCTCCGGGTTGGCACATCAACGGAATCTCTGCCAAGCGTTTCACCGCTTCTGCCAGTGATTCCACATTATATAGATCTGCCTTCTGATACATTTCTGCCACAGGGCCACCGCTGAAATCGTAGGTGAGTCCCGACGTATGCCGAAGTAAATCACGGACAGTCATTTCACGTTCTGCGGGAACTGTTTTTGCCTGACTGTCTTCCACACTATCCAGAACTTCCATGTCCTTAAATTCAGGGATAAAACGTGAGACGGGATCGTCCAATTGGAAGTGCCCTTCCTCGTAAAGCATCATGATTGCCACGCTGGTGATAGGTTTTGTCATTGAGTAAATCCGAAAGATGGTATTGAACTCCATCGGATGCACATCGTCTTTGCAACCAAATTTCTCAAGATGCGCTACATGACCACGACGATAGATCAATGTGATGAAGCCTACTACTTTTTCGTCATCAATGTAACTTTGCATGACCGGACGAATTCGAGTTAGCCGATGTCTGGAAAGTCCAACGGTTTCGGGGGAGACTGTTTCTAATCGCATTTTTTCCTAATCTTGTTATTTTGTTTGAATTAATGCAAGTATTATAGCAAAGACATGTCTTGATTGTTGCTTGGAGGAGAAAAAGTTGGGAATTCCAAAAGTGAAAATTGAAATTCTAACTGAGTCCCGCCATGATCATTACTAGTTGATGTTCCGAACGAGGTTTAATAAATTGATCTATAACAGAATTAGATTTAATCACGCTCTTGTGTTATGCTTATGTGCCATATATTATCGCTGTATGTTGAACAAGGATAAGCCGCAAATTTGGATTCAACGGTTAGTGCTACAGATTCAATCTTGAAGATGTTTTGATCAAATTCTGAGAATTGACAAACAGTTCATTAGATTCATAATCATTTGGCAATAGATGGTTAGGTTTTAGATAGCACCTGAGACCGGGGTGGAAGAGGTTAGTTTTCAACTCTCAGCTTTGCCTAATACACCTTAGTTTCTGGAGAAGCTGGAAATGACACTTGAACAAAGATATTTATTTGATATTACTGGTTATCTGCACCTAAAAAATGTTCTAACCGGTGAAATATTACGAACAGCCCAAGAAGCGGTTGACAGATATATCAACACCCCAATTGATCAAATGCCCGACGGCTTCGAATTTACGGGGTTGTACCAAAATGGTTTTGCTTTCGATAAGTGTTTGGAGGCTCTGACACTTCATCCTGTCACTTGGCCAATCATTAAAGAACTTTTGTCTGATAAGCCTCGTTTTGCCAAAGGCTCTTTAAAACATGATACACATGAAAATTGGAAGCAGGTTGAAAGAGCGATTTCAAACCCTGGTGGTCTGCATTGTGCCCGTGATGACTATGGCTGGTATAGTACACGCTATGAGACGAAGGACGGTCGTATTTATTGTGATGATTTTGTAGCTTTTTTCTATTTTACTGATGTGTTTCCTAGTGACGGAGGATTGATCGTCATTCCAGGATCTCACAAAAGTGAATTTGAACGTCCAAGCAATCTCTTAACATTTGATGAGGAAGACGGTATTGATCCGCAACCACATCCTGTGTTTACTAACATTACGCCAAGAGCGGGTGACGTGGTATTTATCTCCGAGCTCTTGACGCACGGCGTTTTGCGGTGGAGGCCTACGGATCGTGACCGGCGACTTCTGGTTCTCCGCTATAAGCCGCAGTATATGGGCAAAAGTTCATTCTCATCGGCAATCTTGGATAGGTTATCCGCAGAAACGTTGGAACTAATCTCCTCCGTGCCGTACCACCACATCAAGGATATTGTCAAGCAAGATGTCGTTACTTTGACAGCGTAAATAAAACCCAAAACTGATTCAGTAAAAGGGAAAGAGTGACTCCCAAACAGCGGTACCTATTTGATCTCAACGGTTACTTACATATAAAGGGCGTATTAAGTGATGAAGAACTAGGAAAGACGCAAGAAGCGGTCGAACGTTGTGTTCAGACTCCACCGGATGAGTTGTCGCATGGCCGGAATTTTGCTTTTGATAAATCCTTAGAAGCTTTGACACTTCATCCCGTCACTTGGCCAATCGTTAAGGAACTGACCGGTAATAAACCTCGTTTCAATCGCGGTTCTCTAGTGGTTGAGACGCACGAGAAGCAGACGATGACACCTTTTCACTGTGCTCGGGAGGACTGCGGTTGGCAAACGCGCCGTTATGAAGTCAGGAATGGACGGATCTTCTGCAATGACATTATTGCCTTTTTTTACTTTACCAATGTTTGTCCAGGTGATGGCGGTTTAATTGTTCTTCCTGGTTCACATAAAAGTGAGTTTCAACGACCAGAAGGATTGTTCTTTCCAGATTTAGAGGATCCGGATCCGGTATTACATCCAGCCATCAAAAATATTACACCTCGAGCAGGCGATGTCATTGTTCTCTCTGAACTGACAACTCACGGGGTTTTAATTTGGAAACCCAAAGACAGAGACCGGCGCTTTCTGATTCTGCGATACAAAACGCAGTATTTTCAGGATGAACAGGGAGAACGATATGTATATTCTAAAGAACTTATGGACAAATTATCCCCGGAAACGCAGGAATTAATGGCATATGGATCTTACTGGCATGATAAGGAAATTGTTAAACGTGACACTGTTGATCTAGGCTAGTGAATCTGGTGTTTGATGCGGATTTGAGATGGTCGATGATTGGTTGGGAATTGCAAAAAAAGGAGCGGATATGAAATTTGCGTCCAGTACAAAACACAGTTGGGGAAAAACAAGCGATTTGACGTTTTGGTTCAGTCTGCCTGATATATGTCATGTCTTGGTTGAAAAAGTTAGTTTGTTATTAGTCATAAATTTTGTCTTGCAACTTCCTGTTGCTGCTGATGATTGGCCTCAGTGGCGGGGACTCAATCGTGATGGAAATTGGTTCGAGACGGGTATTATTGAAGAATTTAACGAGTTCCAACCTGAAATTCAATGGCGCATACCCATTGGCAGTGGGTATAGCGGGCCGACTGTAGCTGGCGGGTATGTCTATCTGGCTGATAGAGTTGCTAGCCCGGTTCAAGTTGAGAGGGTGCACTGTTTTGATTCTAAGACAGGTGCTCTGATCTGGTCCTTTAAATATGAGTGTATATACAAAAACGTCGATTATGTTGCTGGTCCGCGAGCTTCCGTCACCATCAATGATGGCTTGGCATACGCTCTTGGGACCATGGGGCATTTGCACTGTTTCAATGCCGTCACTGGCGAGGTTTTATGGAAAAAGAACCTTAATTACGATTACAACATTCGTATGCCTGTTTGGGGGATATCAGGTTCTCCTGTCATTGAGAAAGACTTGGTAATTGTCCAAATTGGTGGGACCCCTGAAGCCTGTATTGTCGGTCTTGATCGAAGAACAGGTGAGGAGCGCTGGACAGCATTAGCAGATCGTGCTTCATATTCCTCCCCTATTGTTATTGATCAGGCTGATAAGCGCGTGCTGGTGTGCTGGACGGGAGATAATGTTGTTGGGCTTAATCCGCAAGACGGCCAGCAATATTGGAAATACCCGTTTCCGCCAAGCCGGATGGTGATTGGGATAGCGACACCCGTGTTTTATAACCACCAGCTTCTAATTAGCGACTTTTTCGAAGGTACACTTTTACTCAACGTTGAGCCAGATCGCTTGGCAGTGCAGAAAATCTGGCACCGTAAGGGCGCGGATGAAATAAATACGGATTGCCTGCATTCCATCATTTCGACCCCTGTTTACATTGGAGATCATATTTATGGTGTAGATAGCTATGGTGAAGTTAGGTGTATTGAAGCCAGCAGTGGAGACCGCATTTGGGAAGATCTAACTATTGTACCTAAAGCACGATGGAGTACGGCTCATTTTGTCAAAAACAGAGATAAAGTCTGGATCTTTAACGAAAGAGGGGAATTGCTTCTGTGCACGCTATCACCTCAAGGAGCTGAAGTTATTGACCGAATGCAGCTTATCCAACCGACCAAGGATCAACTCAACCGTCGTGGCGGTGTCTGTTGGTCACATCCGGCTTTTGCTTATAAATGCGTGTTTGTCCGAAACGATCAAGAACTGCTATGTGCCAGCTTAGAAAAGTGATGCTCGTTTCACAGCAGCAGGTAATTTTCCCTGAATTACCTAAAGATGTTCCCTTAGCTGATGGTACTTTTTACTAGAATTCCTGGTTTGTTAGAAAGTAATGAATAATATTGTCCATGTTGTTTTACTCGGAATACTACAGGGATTAACTGAGTTTTTACCGATTAGTAGTTCCGGACATTTGGTGATTCTGCAACACTTTCTTGGTTTTAAAGACCCACAAGTTTTCTTTGACGTAAGTCTCCATCTTGGCACACTTGGAGCCGTAATTGTCGTTTATCGGCAAACACTCCGGAAACTTGTCAAGAGTGGGTCATCTGTCCTGATCAAACCAGACTTCTATTGCCGTCCTATTCGAACTGTTTCAGACACGCCTGATCTAAAACTTATTTGGTTTGTTCTGGTTGGATCTATCCCTACTGGACTCATCGGCTTCCTTTTTCAAGATCAACTTGAATTGATGTTTAATAGGCTGGAGTTGGTTGCACTTATGTTGATTGTCACAGGGTTAGTCCTTCAACTGCCTAGACTGCGCAAACAAGATAACGACCAAGTTTTGAAAGCTTGGCACGCGCCGCTAATTGGTTTAGTTCAAGGAATGGCTATTATCCCCGGTATTTCGAGATCCGGATCGACAATCTCACTGGCACTATTACTTGGAACTTCACCCGAAACAGCTGCAAAGTATTCTTTTCTGCTTTCCATTCCCGCCATTCTTGGTGCCGTGGTCATGAAACTTAAAGATCTGACGGTTATATTGATATCCCCAACCAATCTGGCAGCCGGTGTGCTGACATCATTTATTGTTGGCTGGCTGGCACTCCGGTTTCTGCTGTCAATATTGAACCGTGGGAAACTGGCAGTATTTTCTTACTACTGCTTTTTTATTGGCTTGTTGACTTTTGTTTGGTTGCGAATTTGATGCGTGTTCAATCAATCAGGTGAAGTTCCGGTGGACCCCGCACGGCCAGTTCAAGCAGAAACTAATGGCGAACTGACATATGTCCAGAACAAAAAAATGCTAATTCTAGGAGAATCGACAGATGAAAAACGTTGCTATCTTAGGGGCTAGTGATAATCCCGACCGCTATGCTTATTTAGCCCAAGTGAAATTGCAAGAACATGGTTACCCTGTTTATCCTGTATCAAGGAGCGGAAAAGATATTTTGGGTGCCAGAGGATATACTCGTCTTAATCATGTTGACGAAAAATTAGATACCGTAACACTTTACTTGAGCCCTATGCACTTAACCGATGTGCTGGACGATATACTTGAAAAGAAACCGAGACGCGTGATTTTCAATCCTGGCACAGAATCGGAAACTCATATCAAAAAACTGGAACAGGCAGGTATTGCCGTGGAACGAGCGTGTACTCTGGTTTTATTATCCACTAACCAGTTTGAGTCAATGTAAAAAACACCGTATAAACCTTGAACCTTTTGACCAAGTAACAGACAATTAGTAAATACATGAATCGTTGAGTGAAAAAAAACAACACATAATTTGATAATAGTGTATACTTAATTGAAGTTAGGGTGATTCGATATTATCGATGTCACCATGTCACAGAAGAAGAAAATCATCGTGAATTAAGTAGCGAGTTT
>JYMV01021480.1_pt1 | contig 141870 bp, 124 predicted proteins | sample 338911 | NCBI WGS metagenome assembly JYMV01 (sample SAMN03354496, study PRJNA234377) | hydrothermal vent metagenome | biome: Deep sea; feature: Hydrothermal plumes at the Eastern Lau Spreading Center, Western Pacific Ocean; material: Seawater | place: Tonga | collected 2009 | depth 2000 m m
CCTGACAGGTATTACCCCAGAGTAGTGAGGAAAAGACCGACTAAATACCCCACAAAGAAAAATGCCAGTCAGCTTAACTGACTGGCATTAGTGCCTAGGCCCAACCTTTTTTAATTTTCCAGTTTACGGGTTTGAGCTGAATTAAGCCGTACCACCCACCGTCAACTCGTCAATTTTAAGTGTGGGCTGACCTACACCCACCGGTACGCTTTGACCGTCTTTACCACATACACCAACGCCTTTATCTAGGGCAGTGTCATTTCCAATCATTGAGATTTTTTGCATAACCTCTGGACCGTTACCAATTAAGGTAGCCCCTTTTACTGGCGCAGTAATTTTACCGTTTTCAATTAAGTAAGCTTCCGCGCTAGAAAATACAAATTTTCCTGACGTAATGTCTACTTGTCCGCCAGCAAAGTTCGGCGCGTAAATACCTTTGTCGATAGACGCGATAATTTCCTGCGGATCGTGTTGGCCTTCCAACATATAAGTATTCGTCATGCGGGGCATAGGCAAGTGTGCATAGGATTCACGACGACCGTTACCGGTAGGCGCAACGCCCATAAGCTTGGCGTTATGTTTATCCTGCATATAACCTTTCAAGATACCATCTTCAATAAGCACGTTGTGCGCTGTTGGTGTGCCTTCATCGTCTACCGACAACGAGCCACGACGGTCGTTTAATGTGCCATCGTCAACAACCGTCACGCCTTTTGCAGCAACGCGCTGACCAATACGGCCACTAAATGTTGATGCACCCTTACGGTTAAAGTCGCCTTCAAGACCGTGCCCAACCGCTTCGTGAAGTAATACACCAGGCCAACCGTTACCTAATACTACAGGCATAGCGCCTGCCGGTGACGCCACTGCCTGCATGTTTACGCGTGCCATGTGAAGGGCATCTTCTGCCAAGGTTTCGTAATACGGTTTTCCGTTTTCGTCTTGCTTAAAGAACGAGTAGGCATAGCGGCCACCAGCCCCCGCTGAACCACGTTCACGTCTATCGCCTTGTTCTAGCAATACCGAGCAGTTCAAGCGCACCAGCGGGCGAATATCAGTAGCTAAAGTACCGTCACTGCCAGCAACTAAAATTTCTTCATACACACCGCTTAAGCTCACCACTACCTGATTGGCAGACGGCTCTTGTTTGCGGATATAGGCATCTACTGCTTTTAAAAGCGAAATTTTCTCAGCGTCTTGCATCGCAAGAATAGGGTTATTTTCGCTGTATCGCGCTTGCACTGGTTTTTGTCCAAGCGAAGCAACTTGTTGTGAACCGCCGCTTGGCGCAATGCCACGAGCCGCTTTACACGCTTTGGTCAACGCTTCTTCGCTTATTTCATCTGAATAAGCGAACCCTGTTTTCTCGCCGCTAATTGCACGCACGCCTACGCCGCGCTCTATGTTATAGCTGCCTTCTTTAATAATGCCGTCTTCCAACACCCAGCTTTCGTGCTGGCTTGACTGAAAATACAAATCGGCATAGTCGGTATCGTGACGATGAATAGTCGCTAAAGCACGCTCTAGCTTAGAGATATCTAGCCCTGAGTCAGATAATAAATGACGCTCAACAGATTTAGACAAAGTGACTCCTGAATCGGTTATGTTCGGCAACCGGCATATTCTGTTTAATGGTTTCTCTTTCTGCAATATCTACTTTTGCCGAAACTAACCCTACGTCGGTTTTGCGTTCGGCAAGGGTCTCCCCCCAAGGCGACAGTACAAGACTGTGACCGTATGTTTCACGGCCATTTGCATGCACGCCACTTTGATTTGCAGCTACCACAAAGCACTGCTTTTCAATGGCTCTGGCTTGCAACAACGCATGCCAATGCGCTTCTCCGGTGCGCTGGGTAAAGGCCGCTGGCAACACCAAAATATCGATATCGCCCATTGCAGTAAATAATCCTGGAAAGCGTACATCATAGCACACCGCAAGACCAATGTTGCCTATTGGCGTTTCAACAGTAACCACCTTGCTGCCCGCTTCGGTTGTCGCCGATTCACTATAACTGCCCGTGTTGTCGTTAACCGATACATCGAACATGTGAATTTTGCGGTAGTCTGCCAACACATCACCATCGGGGCCAAACAGCATGCAGGCTGCGGAAAACTTCTCTGGGCTATTAGTTTTCACTGGAAACGTACCCGAAACCAGATAGCACTGATATTGTGCAGCAAGCGCTGACAAACGTCGCTGAATCTCACCTTCGCCCTTTGTTTCTGCCACAGCAAGTTGGCCTTTGTCCTTACCGCCGAAATAAGCAAAACACTCTGGAAGCACAACTAAACTGTCTTTCTCAATCTTTGCCGATGCCATTTCGTTTGCAACGGTGTCGAGATTTTCTTCCACGCTTGGCGCAGATGTCATTTGTAATGCAACTAAATTAACCATCGATCACCTCCATTTTAAGCCTGCGTACGTCATCTTCCGTTAATGGCCTGTCTTGCGGGTTGGCTGGTACAGGCGCATTTTGCGCAGGTAAGCTGATGTCTTTGCTGTTGCGCTCAACTTCGTCGAACTTAGGATCTTTTATGGTGCCTGTAACGCGATAGTTCACATTCGAAATAACTTTCGCAGAGGTTAGCACCTGGTCTATGGCAAGAGCAGCGAGTGCAGTGGGCGGCGTAGCCAAGAAATACACTAAAAACGGTAAGTTCCCGGTTACGTTCGGTGCGAACGATACGTTGTAATTTAATCCACCGGTATTGAGGTCGGTGAAACCCGTGATCTCTATTTCACCAGCGCCGCCGTCAATTTCAGTATCGTCGGTATACGCTTTGCCATCAACAATACTTAACGTGCCGCCCATATCGTCGTAGAAAAACCCCTTAGCAAAAACGTCTCGAAAGTCGAGGCTGAGCTTCCGCACTAACGAGTTCAAACTAAACAGGGTAAAGATACGTGACCCCTTATCACTCAACTCAGTTAGATACCCATCTGACAGCGACCACTCAACATTACCGTTTAGCTTCTCAAACCCGAAATCCATCGGCGCATTTGGCCAGTTGATATCAAACGCGACGTTTGCGCTAGAATCTTTTATACCTGATTCAACACCGTACTCTTTTAGCATCTGCCCAACGTCGGGAGACGTTAATGTTCCGTTTAACGCGCTTTGAATCTCGCCTCCCATGTGCTTCCAATAACCCGTTGCGGTAACGTTAGTTTCATCAGATTTCACCAGAAGCTGGCGAATGGCTAAACCATTCTCTTCCTTCGCGATGTCTAAGGTAATTTCACCTAAATCGATGCCGTGCACGCCACAGGACTGACAATAAAAATAAATGGGCGGTAGCGTATTTGGGTCAATATTGTAGGGCGACTCGCCTTCCTCACTTGGCATAGCACTATTCGTAGCTAACTCAACGCCGCTCTCTGAACCGGTTTTTGTCGCTCCCCCGGCTTGAGCAGGCTTCTCTAGTGATAAATAGTCGGCATTTATCTCAATGCCCTGCTCGTCTAAATCACTATTAATACGAATAGTGGCTCTTGCCTGAGGCGACGCTAAGTCTAGGATCCAATCTTTATTGCGTTCTGTTGCACTGAGCTGCGCATCATTAATACTGTGGCCAGCAAAATTTAGCTTGTCGGCTTTGGCGAATATCCGCGAGGGAGTACCAAACAAATTCGCTTTTTTGCTTTCGTTTGATTGGATACTCGATTGAGCATTTGTTTTTGCAACGGCGGTGCTGGTGTCTTTCCCTTTACCGGAAAGTAACATATTTATAGTGGTAAACCATTCTTGCACATCAGCTTGAGCTAGATTAGCACTGATACTAAAACCTGTACCAATGTTGGCTATATCGCTTTCGCCAAGTGCCAAGTGCGCACGTGAAAACTGCATTTCTTTGTGCGGTAGTACGCCATCAAAACGAATGTTATCACCAAGTGACGCCTCCACATTTGATGCTTTGCCATCGCCTTTACTGGTAATAAGCAGCGGTAAACTGCTGCCCGCTGGCGTATCGAAGGGAGCAGGCAATACACTTTGTGTCGCCGTTAAATCTGCAGTTAAATTGGCAGTATAGTTAAACCCACTGTTTGAAAGCGACAGTTGAACTGTAGTGTTCCAATCACTTTCGCCGTCGATGTATTCGGTGAGGTCTGTATTCACATAGTTAGCCAGCGGGTGTACATGCCATCGCCCACCTAACTCTACATTTAGGTCGTATGTGTCGCCCTGTCTACCGGATAGCGACAAGTTCACCGGCTGTTTAAGAAACTGCGCCTGAAGCCCACTTGCGTCTATATCGCCATTAACAAATGACACCTTTCCCGATGCCTTATCAAATAGCATATTTGTGGTCGCAACAAAAACGGGGTTATCCGACAAGTGCGCCGTTCCCGATGCCACCACATCTTTGCCTTTAAACGGGATATCAAGCTTTATATCGGCAGATAGAGGCCCGCCAATTTGCACGTCTTCGTTAAGTACTTTGCCTAAAGATTTTTTAAGGGACGAATCCATCATTAACGCGGTTAGCGCGTTACCAGTGCCAGTACCATTGGCATAAATAATCAGGCGAGCATCTGGACTAAAGCTTGGAATGGCAGCCGACATATCACTGATTTTCATACCAGCAAGCGTCGCACTAGGGCTCTCCATCACTAATGCATTATTCACAAAATACAAAGATAGGTCTAAGTTATTAAGTGCCGGCCAGTCTGGCGCAAAAAGAAAATCCCCCTGCTCAATATCGACATACGCCTGAAAAATGCCCGTGTTGTCGTCAAACGGAAAGTCACTCGTGCGACCGTGCCACAGCACGCGCGCATTTGCGATTTCACCTTCTCCTGTAAACGCACGAGTAAGGTATTTGTCGGTATTGGCCCCCATTAAAGAAGGGGGAAATAAACTGCTCACCTCATTTAGCGCCAATGGGCTTACATCCACATAAAGCGACATAAACCCTGTCGACGTATTCAGTTTAAACTGCGGATGAAGAGTAACGGCATCACTATCGAACAGCATATCGCTGCCTTTTACTACCCACTGCTTGTCTTCGCTATCTATCTGCTCTGGGTAAATATAAAACTGAGATTTAAACAGGTTTATATTGACGTCTTTCTTAATTACGCCGTTGGCACTTAGTAAGCTATCCGCACTCTCTAAGTAGATAGCGCCATTATTTTTATACCAGAAAAAGTCTGCATCTAGCGACGAAAGACCTGGTACCTTATCTGTTTTGTCCCACTGCAAATCTAGCACTTTAGCCGCTAAAGAAGGCTGGCCGTTGTGCCATTGAACCTGCAACGTGGCCAACTCGCCTTTTGGATTAAGCCCGCGTATTTCTTCTTCACTGGTATCATCCATGAAAAGCGGTAACAGCAGCAGAAAGGGGTTAATTTGCACCGGCTTTACGGTGTTTATCAGCGCATCACCATTTGCACTTATACTGCCAATTAGGTCTGTTGTAAGGGTCTCGTTGCTCGAATTAAGCACCAATTGATCCACCCGGACATTCCAGCCTCCCTGTCTGTTCTCGTCGTTAGGCAACGCCTGAAGACTACCACCGCTTATACCTGTTATTGTTTTCGCGCGGCCACTACCCCACTCTAGAAGACTCTCACTTAGCTCAGCTTGTACGCTAGTAACTTCACTTTGGGAAAAGTTAGTCCATACTTCAAAGTTTGCGCGGCTTTGCGCTAGTGGGCGCTTGGTTTTGATGAGATCGCTTACCCACGGAGAAATATCGAGCTCTTCTGCTTTGGCGTAAAACACGCCGTCAAAGTCTTCCCGCGTGCCCGTGATATCAATGATAAACGACGCCGAGTTAGCCGCTAAATCTGCAACCTTAAGCTGACCTAAACCTTGGTGTCGCTCTTCATGGTTGTTCCACGATAAACTTTCAATATCAAATGAATTGGTTTCATTAAGATGAGTGACAGATACCACCCCGTCTTCTAACGAGAAGCTTTGAAGCTGCTCTAAAAACAGACGCTCTAGCGCATTTACTACAGGGAAGTTATTCTTATCGCCTCCAGAAAGGCGATCGGCGTCAATATCAAGCTTAAGACCACGCAGCTCGAAACGGGTAGATGAGATAAGTTGGTGGCGTAGCGATTCCCAAAAATCTAGCTCGACGTAGATTTGCCTGATATCCAATGCAACAGGGGAAGCATCGTTTTTAGCCAACGACACCGAATTGAGCACAATACTTGGACCATTGCGCTGCCAAACAGCATGCACACTTTGGATGGATAGGTTTACGCCATACTGCTCATTAATATAATTTTCCAACAGGTGTTTGTTGTGCTCAATATGCGGCAGAGCATAGCGTGCAGCGCTTAAAACAAGCGCGAAAAGTACAAGCAATACGGCGAGTAGCAGCCAAAACTTCTTAAGTAGATAAGCGGCTACCGACGAAAAATTTGTCACATTTTGCCTTTGTATACGTTAATGCATTACATCATGACGACGTCGTACTTATCCTGATTGTACAATGTTTCTGTTTGAACCTTGATTTGTTTAGACACAAATACTTCCAGTTCTGCCAGCATATGAGACTCTTCACCCATTAAGGCTTCCGCCACTTTTGGTGAAGCGTAAACCACAAACTTGTCTGCGTCGTAGGCGCGATTCACCCGTACAATTTCACGCATAATTTCAAAGCAAATGGTTTCAATGGTTTTTACCGTGCCTCGCCCTTTACACACCGGGCATTCTCCGCACAATATATGCTCAATGCTTTCACGGGTGCGCTTACGGGTCATTTCAATTAGCCCTAACGCAGTAAAACCGTGAATATTTATCTTGGCTCTGTCCTTGTTCGTCGCCACCTCTAATGAGTGTAAGACACGTCGTTTATGGTCTGGTTCAATCATATCGATGAAGTCGATAAGGATCATCCCACCCAAGTTGCGCAATCTTAACTGACGGGCAATTGCCTGCGTCGCCTCAATATTGGTGTTAAAAATTGTTTCTTCTAAGTTCCGGTGGCCAACAAAAGCGCCCGTATTAATGTCGATTGTGGTCATCGCTTCGGTTTGATCGATGATCAAGTAGCCGCCAGATTTTAAATCGACACGGCGTTCCAAGGCTCGCTGCGCCTCATTTTCCACATCATATAAGTCAAAAATAGGTCTATCACCCGGGTAGTATTCGAGCTTGCCGTTCATTTCAGGCACGTACTCTTTGGTGAACTGGTGAAGTTCGTTGAATGATAGTTTCGAATCGATACGAATTCTGTCGAGCTCTGTACCAACAAAGTCGCGTAGCACACGTCGTGCTAGCGGTAAGTCTTCATAAAGCACGTTCGACTTACGCTTTTTCATACGCGACTGAATTTTATCCCACAGCCTTCGCAAAAATGCTGCGTCGGATTGCAGTTCGTTTTTGCCCACGCCTTCAGCCGCAGTACGCAGAATGAAGCCACCGTTTTCATCACAAAACTCTTGCACCAGCGACTTTAAGCGCTCTCTTTCTGCTTCTTCTTCAATGCGTTGAGATACGCCTACGTGAGTTACCGAAGGCATAAATACAAGATAACGGCTGGGGATAGTAATGTCTGTGGTAAGGCGTGCGCCTTTGGTACCGATAGGATCTTTCACTACCTGAACCACAATATCTTGACCGTCTCGCACCAACTCGCGAATGTCTTGCTTTTGAATATGGCTTGCCGAGACTTCTTCAGCAATTTCATTGTGAATGACAATGTCAGATGCATGTAAGAAGGCGGCCTTTTCTAAACCGATATCAACAAATGCTGCCTGCATTCCCGGTAACACACGGCTAACTTTACCGCGATAGATATTGCCAACCAAACCGCGTTTGGTATGACGCTCTACGTGAATTTCTTGCAGTATTCCGTTTTCAATAAGCGCCACCCGTGACTCTGACGGGGTAACGTTAATAAGCAGTTCAGCACTCACGACACAACTCCAAATGCATTAAGTAATTGGCGGGTTTCGTACAGTGGTAGGCCTATTACGGCACTTGCACTGCCGTTAATGGAAACTACAAACTCACCACCAATACCTTGAATAGCGTAACTCCCTGCTTTGTCGGCAGGTTCTCCTGTTTCCCAGTATGCGTCAATTTGCTCATCCGTCAATGCTGCAAAAGTCACAGATGTGGTAATTACTTGAGTCTGTTGCTGAGCGTTATCAAGCACACAAATAGCGGTAAGGACGTCATGAGTTTTACCAGAAAGCATAGTGAGGATGCGCTTAGAATCTGCTTTATCTTCTGGCTTGCCAACACTTTGTCCGTTAAACGATATTAGGGTGTCGCTGGCCAGAATAACCTTGTCGTCGGTCATTGCCTGCTGATCCTCAAGGTATGCTTTCACCGCTTGGGCTTTTTCACTGGCTAGCCTTGCGACAAGCTCCATCGGTGGCTCGTTGTCACGGGGCGACTCGTCAATATCGGCAGGCTGTATTGTATGGGCTATGTTCATTTGTTTGAGCAAAGCGGTGCGTCGTGGAGAGGCTGACGCTAACACTACCGATTTTGTCATTGGCTTACCTTTGGTTTAATCGAGAACGTGTTCGGGTTACGAAATTGAAAACTGTCTGCGCGTGCGTCGAAGCAGCCAAAATACCCACGGCCACAACACCATTGACGTTATCACCGGCCACAGGTAATCGACTTGGAAATAAATATCAGTCAGTAGATGCTGCACCCAAAATGTAAGTAAGTGGTATAGCGCCGATAGTAGACCGATAATAATGGCTTGCTGCCAAACGGAGTAATTTCTTAGTCTTTGGTAATTAGCCGCTAATATATAAACACAAATACTTAAGCCGAAACTATGAATGCCCAAGGTTGTGCCTACAAGCACATCCATAGCAACACCAGTTAAAAACGCCACGCCCACATTCACTCTGTGGGGCAGTGCCATGCTCCAATATGCTAATACAACCAGTACCCAGTCAGGGCGGTACACATCTACTTGAGTGGGCAGCGGAACAATTTGCAGTACCAGAGCAACTAACAAACTAATCCATATAACGAGGTTACGTTTACGCATCTGAAGATTCTTCCTCGTTTACAGCTGGCTTATCAGTGTCGTCAGTAGAGTTAGCATCAGACTCACTCTCTGACTCAGGCGTGTGCCATAACAGCAATAGGTGTCGAAGCCTGTCTAGGTTTGCTAAAGGTGTGACAATAACACGAGCAAAAGGGCGGCTTTCATCTCGGACGACTTGTGAAACTCTTGCCACAGGGTAACCTTCTGGAAAGACCTTTCCTAAGCCAGACGAAATTAATGTGTCACCTTCTTGAATATCGACACTGTGAGGAACATGCTCTAGATACAGCTCGTTTAGCGCGCCGCTTCCGGTTGCGATAAAGCGAATATCGTTTCGAAGAGATCGCACAGGAATAGCGTGGGTAACGTCGGCAATCAGCAATACACGGCTGTTTGTAGACCCAACTTCCATTACCTGACCCACTATGCCCTTATCATCAATGACTGGCTGAGACAGATATACGCCGTCTATTGCCCCCTTGTTGATAACCACCTGCTGGCTGTACGGATTTTTATCCACCGCCATTAACTCAGCAACCATTCTTCGAGAAGAAACCCGAATAGGGGCCTGCAGTAACTCTCGTAATTGCGCGTTTTCTTTTGCAATTACATCGAACCGCTGGAGCTTTTCGCTCATTAGCAACAGCTGATTATTAAGTTTCTGGTTTTCGGACAGCAATTGTTCTTGAGAGGTAAGACGCTGGGCACTTTCATTTAGCATTAAACCGGGAAGGTTTGCTAAATACTGAAGTGGGCTCATTAATGAGTTTAGATAAACCCGCGTTGATTTGAAACCGTCTAGCTTATGGTCGACAAATATCAGAACCACCGACAGCACAAGCGCCAGTGTAAGCCTGTTATTTAACGAAGGGCCGCGGGTAAAAATAGTATCCATGATACAAATAAGGCAACCTTACGGTTGCCTTTCCTGTTTATTCGTAGCTAAACAGGTCGCCACCGTGAAGGTCAATCATATCGAATGCCTTACCACCGCCGCGTGCTACACAAGTAAGCGGATCATCAGCAATAACAACTGGAATGCCCGTTTCTTCCATTAGCAATCTATCTAAGTCTTTAAGTAACGCGCCACCACCGGTAAGTACCATACCGCGCTCAGAAATGTCTGAAGCAAGCTCTGGCGGAGACTGTTCTAGCGCCACCATAACTGCTGAAACAATGCCGGTTAGTGGCTCTTGAAGCGCTTCAAGAATTTCGTTTGAGTTTAGCGTGAACCCGCGAGGTACGCCTTCTGCTAGGTTGCGACCGCGCACTTCAATTTCGCGCACTTCTTCACCTGGATAGGCAGCACCTATTTCATGCTTGATGCGTTCAGCGGTTGCTTCACCAATTAGTGAACCGAAGTTACGACGAATGTAGTTGATAATAGCTTCATCAAACTTGTCACCACCAATGCGAACAGATGATGAATAAACTACGCCGTTAAGTGAGATAATGGCAACTTCTGTTGTACCACCACCAATATCGACCACCATTGAACCTGTAGCTTCTGATACAGGTAAACCCGCACCTATAGCAGCCGCCATTGGCTCGTCGATAAGATAAACTTCGCGGGCACCTGCACCCAATGCAGATTCTTTAATTGCGCGGCGCTCTACTTGTGTTGAACCACAAGGAACACACACTAATACACGAGGACTTGGGCGCAAGAAATTATTGTCATGCACTTGTTTAATAAAGTGCTGAAGCATTTTTTCAGTGACGTAAAAGTCGGCAATAACACCGTCTTTCATCGGACGAATTGCACGTATATTACCCGGCGTACGACCAAGCATTCGCTTAGCTTCTGCACCTACTGCTGCAACACTTTTTGGTCCTGCTGCGCGCTCTTGACGAATAGCTACTACTGAAGGCTCGTTCAGAACAATACCTTGGTCTTTTACATAAATCAGCGTATTAGCTGTTCCGAGGTCGATGGACAGATCGTTAGAGAACATGCCTCGAAGCTTTTTAAACATGAAGAGTGTATTCCTGTTTCTGTGTTAACGCGTATTTGCAAAGGTGAGATGGCGACGCTTTAACGTGAAGTCGATATTTATTCGCACACTTTAACAATGAGGGCTATTTTGGGCAAGTAATGCTGTAATTAAGTGACGAAATAACTGCATTTTTGCTTAGTAGTTTTAGCGCTTTACCCATGAAGGGATACCACACACGCGTTTCCAAATAATTTTAAAATTAGACCCACATAGTGACCCTGTGAAAATTAGAAGGTTCAAAAACAATTTGCTAATAATTTACATCTCTTTATGTTGGCGCCACTACGGTGTGCTACGCAACCAGCATTACGACCAAGCGGGATAACCTTCTTTGCTAATTATTGATTTGCTCGCGCTTGTAAATGATATTGTCGTTTCCTCGATACACACCATACGTAAGCGTTGCGTTTGGAGGATTATCAGCTTCACCATCTCCATCCCAATCCCACAATAGCCAAGCATCAGGCGTATAACTAACAGGATAATTGCCAGCACCGTTTGGTGAAGACAGGCGTATTCCGTCACTATCTCTATAGGCTCCTTCACTTAACGACTCTTCCCCCGAAGAAACCAATTCACCAGATTCGTCATTCACGTTATCGTGGTCATAAGCCGTACAACTGTCATACTTATTAATTCGCCAATTATTTCCGTCCCAATATTGAGTGCGAAGCGGTAACAAAAGCGCTTCGTCGGCTGCACCGTAGTTATTTATCAACGTAGCACGACCGTAGGCGAAGCTGATTGAATCACCAAAGTCATCAACGCACTGACCGGAACAAGAAAGTCCATTGAAGTTTGCGCCCTCAATTTGTGCCTGGTCTGCCACCAGTACGACAGCGGCATCGATATATGCCCCATCCAGCGTTGCGCTACCTAAGCGGCTAAATGCAATGTCATTATCAGAATAAGTAATTTGTCCTGTCGCTCCGCTTTGAGGCCAGCCTATCGAGTTGATATTTTCCAAACGGTTTAGCAAATTGCCGTCATGCTCAACCTGCAAACCGAGACTGATTAGCTTATCAAAACCATCGTAATAGTTTGTGGTGCGGCTGCCATGTTGGTTAAGTGCGGTTAGCGAGAAGCTTACTTCGCTAATGGCTTGATCAAAGTAATTAAATGCGCCATTGACGTTACACGCTGCTTCAACACTTCCGCTCAAGGCAAAATTAGAAGGTGCGAAACGCCCAACGTTTTGCACCAGCCCTTGCACGGTGGTATCTGACAAATAAGTACTCTGTGCAGCAATGGAAATTGTACCTACCTCATCGTAATTAATACCAACGTTAACTTTACCTTCGTCGCTAAATAAAACACTGGGCACACTCAATGTACCCGTTGCGCCGCCACTAGGAAGTATATTTAAGGGTGTTAACAACGCGCTACCTGAAAAATGCTCCGCGGTATTATTGTTTTCCAGTGCTGCAAAGTTATCTGGTATCCCATCGTCGTTACTGTCTTCACCATCGACCCACTGTACTGTTCGCAAGCCTAAGACAAAGTCTTCCCCTGTCAGTTTGAGCAGCGAACCATTCGCACTATTCGCGTAACCGTTAAGATAGGAGCTCGTGCCGCTATCATTTAAGATATTCATAGCAAAGCCGAACGGACGCACTTTAAAAGTATTAGAAGAACCTGCAATACCGCTTCGATTTGTTATGTCTGCTGACAATGACAACTCTCCCGCATCTGGGTATTGAATTGTAAAGACAGCTCGCGAGTCAGCATCAAATTGGATAGGAAAGGTGCGTGGGGTTAGCCCCAGTTGATGTTCATTACCGTTATTGATAAGCAGTAGGGTGTTAGAACAATTGCTCGAACTAGAACAGTTATAATTTAATTCAACATCGACAATTTGATTTTTTAGCGTGTCAGAATTCCCACATGCTTCGATTGCATAGGTCTTGCTGTTAAAGCCAGTGTCTGAAGGCTTACCAGAAAGCTGAGTAAGGATGGTTTCTGAATCATCACTGATATTCTTAAACACCAGCCCGTCGGATTCATAATTTATTTTACAGCTACCTAAATTCACTTCTTTACCACTGATAAAGCAACGCAATTGAGAAGATGGATTTTCTCCCGAAGTAGCAAGTTCAGGATCTGCGCCTCTTAGGCTATCGAGCGTTAGCGAGGTCTGCCCGATAAACGTTACGCTGTCGTCAGGCGACCATCGATAGTTACCGCTATTAACGGGCACTAAGTTAACTGTTGATGGCTGGGAGTAGAGTAAATCACAGTTGACGTCTGCACAGGCTTTTAGGGTAACTTCTTTCGCGGCGCAGCTGCTACCCTTGTTATCAGCCAGTTCAAAACGATAGTGATTCAGTACTTCAATGACTTCCCGACCGCAGATGCCAGGAATATTGTTTGGCACTTCATTAGCAGTCACCCTCAGAGTAGCAGGTGAGCCGACGCCACCTCCTGCGGTAAAGCGGCCTCTCAATGTGCCTTCAGACACATTGGCAAAGGTTATTTCACCTTTTGCTAAAACCAATGCGTTGGGGTTTGAGCCATCGATGACCACATCCCCATCGACATAAATAGCGAGATAAGCCCCTTCAGCGACAGTGATATTTGCGTTCACCATGGTGAACTTTGTAGCCACGCCACCTATATTGTCCCCTGGGTCAGAAACATAAATTCGCGTGGGTGCAATTACGTTGTAGTTACCCGCCGCCATGGTTACCAGTTGACGGTTAAAATAATAATCCCCCGCTAAATCCCCTTCTGCTATCTCTGGGCCGCTATCGTCAATGGTAATTGTTGGTATCGCTCTCGCTTGTGAGTCGGTAAGCGCATCTGTGTTGTTCACGGTACAGTCGACAGGGTTCTGTCCGCATTTTGGGTAGTCTGCAGATCCACTTGTAGCGTCGGTGATAAACTGCTGTGCTGACAACACACCTGCATTTTCATCAATCATTCGGCTACCAGCTGCGAGTGAAATTGCGGAACCACTAAAAGCGGCAACCGCGCCAGGAAAGGCGTCATCACAACTAGGAACTTCACCACTAAACACAAACTCTGAAGTCATAGCCAGAATGCTAGCGTCTTCTTCAGTGTGGTTGCGCTCAGAGTCTAAGCTTCTATCCTCATCTACACGCAGTCCAAGCCTATTTTTGTTTACGCCGCAGCTGCGAAGCCAACCGCCGTCGCCGCCGTTTCTACTTATTTTACTGGCTGCAACCAAAGGAGTTTGCGCATAGTTATTTTTAAAGTCATTTCGAAAGCAACCATCGTCCCACCCCTGTATGCGTACGTCGGCAAAATCGGCTTCCCAAACCACTTCAATACCATTGTCATCGAAAAATCTACGATTGAACCCCTCTGTTGTCGCCATGTAAGCTACCGTTTCATTGCGTGTAACTGGCGCATAATCTGTTTCAGACGCTTCCAACGCCATAAAATAAGATGGTGCTTCATACTTTGCTGCAATAGTTAGAAACGGTAACAAATGTTCGTTGGGTGGCTTCTTTCCATTAACGTCAACTTGGTTATTTAACGTTTGAATAGAGTGAAAGAAAACAGGCTGTTCACCAAAATCAGTTTCAAGTGAAACGCGAGCATATCTCGCATTTTCCTCGCCCACCTTCAAGGGGCCGTTAGGTTCATACCAAGGAGAGCTTGTCGATGCCTGAATAGTCCCCCCTCCGAGCTCCATCTTACCGACTTCAACAATATCACCGTCAGGAAATTCATGAACGCCATACGCAATCGCTAAGTAATGTGCTCCCATCGTGATATGCGGACCATCTTCTCCAGAAGGCTCAAGGGGCAAAGCTTCAAAACCTGTGCGGGTTACATTGCGAATTTTGACAATGGCAGGGTTGCCCCCCTGATTAGTAGACAGCATAAACACCGCTGGCGGCTCGTCGTATACCTGTGAAAAGCTAATGGTTGTCCACTCTGCTTTATTGTAGGTGTTTTGAAGCTCGATGAACCTGCCTTCGATTTGAGGAACGGCTTGCACGGGCAGTGCAACACATAACGTGAGAAACAAACAAAACAGCGAAATAGACTTTAAGTTCATTATTGTTCCTGCCTTACTTCCACAGTTACACTTCTAGAGGTATCAATTTGCCCGCTTCTACAACTTGCCGTTGCAGTAAATTCGTAGACATCTATCTTTCCGGACGTGACATCAGGCTCAATTACGTCGTCTGGTGTCTCAACGCATTCAACGCGAATAACACAATTAGGGAAAGAGACCGTACTTTGCGGCATAAGCTCATATTCGTCTGGACACAGCGGGTCCTCAAGTTCGACAAGTCTAGATACCAACATCTCAACACCGCTCTGCGCTGCTAAATAGGCGCGAGCGCCATAATACTCAATGGATTGCTGACGTATGTTTGACGAAATCTGATTAGACAACGCAATGCCAAGTCCTAAAAGTACAATGCTAATAATGATAGCCACAATGGTGGTAGAGCCACGCTGTTTTGATAGGGTGCGAGAAGGCGATAAAGTAAATTGTCTATTAGGGAACATTGGGGAAATGTACCTCGTGCGAGAAAGCCAACGCCTCGTCATCATTACCGATGAGCGTTAAGTCTAATTTGACCAAAGCATTTTGGCGCAAACTTACCGTTATTACGTCTGCACTCCAACTACTTACATTCGTTGCGATAATGCCTGTACTCACTCCATCTCTGCGGACCAAAGCCTCACCCTGCGTCGTTGTTTCCTTGCACACTGACACTGGATTTATGTTAAACACAAAAAAACGCTTCCCAGGGGAGGATTGAGTGTTTACGGCTCCTAACTCAATTATGTATTGGTGATCCAAAACATTTCCTTCGTCATCGGTGGCGACGGAAAATCCATTATAGTCTACGCTGTTATCAATCACACTCTGCGGACTCGTTGGGTAGATAACTAATTTATCTCCAGATGCGGGCGCTTTCATTTTAAAAACGACAGAATGTAGCTCATCATCAAAAGGGTCTGCGGTATATGTACCGCTCATGACAATTGGATAGTAGGTTAAGCACCCTAAACTAGCGTCAAAAAAGACCGAGTTAGGCACAATATTTCGAAGTTCTTTTTCCAATCGCAAAATAATAAAGCGCGCATCTGAAACAAGGCGGGTACGTTCTGCGCCGGTTATATAAATTTGAGCACTTAACGAAATCACCTGCGCCACGGATACGCTAATCACGCCTAAAATGGTGATCACTAAGATAAGCTCTATAAGTGTAAAACCACGTTGGCGTCTTGCTTTTGGTAGGGACATTAATAGCTCCCTCGATAAGCGCTGAAATTGTAAACTTGCCCGTCTGGAGCTGTGACCGCGATATCGATACGTTTGTATTGTTTGTATTCGGGAACCACGCAGGCACTAGTTGCCTCTTCTGGGTCTGGACAATGTACAACTGATTGAGGATCAAAAGTCACATCTATTGAAGAGTCATACGTAACATCTACTCTGTATGAAAAGCCATTATAATTCCCGCCAACATTGCTCATCGCATAACCATTATAGTCATCTACATCGTCATAAGCTTCTTCAGAGGTTTCACCAGCGTCTGGGCCTAGAGCGTCGGAACACAGGTTATCGCTGGCATTAGACGGATCAGGCTTATCGACACAGGTGACAAATGGCGGGCTTCGGTCGCTATTTTCATCATAAGAGCGACTAAGAATGTCATTCATTAAAGACTGCCCTAACTTCGCTGCTTTCACCTGACGAAATGGCTCTGCGGTTTGTTCAGCTTGCGGGACAATAAGCGACAGTACTATTGTTAAGCTAATCGTAAATACGACAATACCAATAACTAACTCTAATAAAGTAAAGCCTTCACTGTGTTTTCTACACGTAGGAAACATTGCGCTAGCACGCATAAATGGCTCCCTCACTTTGTAAACACATAGCAAAGGTACTTATTTGAATTTTGCAATCTGTTGAACAGGCAATGTTTCGTGGCCTGCCGAACCCATCAAACTGGATTTGAGAAAAGCTATTGCCGTTTTCATCTTCAGTTTGAAAAGTGAAATCTGTATTAGAAGCATTGATAACTTGGTCGTCATCAAACACAGTGGAAAGAGCGTTTGCGCAGTCGTGCTCGGCAGGGGGAGCAATAACTGTACTGGCTATTTTCACACAACTGGTATCTTGTACGTTTTGCATGGCGCGGAGTTGCATATTGCGCACAAGCTGAAGGGTTCTGTCGCGAAGGGCGATAGCTTCTTCCGTATCGTTACCAAGAAAGCGAGGTGCGGCGGTTACCGCCAGCACCCCAATAACCAATATGGTTATAATAAGTTCTACTAATGTAAAACCGGTTTTCTTCACATTACTGAACGCAAGTTTCAACGTTAATAGAGGGTCTCTCACCAATAGCAGAAGGAGCTGTGTAGGTGATAGCACAACTTGAGTCTGCGTCAGTAGGAGCTGTAGTGTAGCCAGTGTAACCTTTATAATAAATTAGGATTTGAGCTGGATCCGAATTCGGTACAGGATTAGTTAGATAATCGTTGCCAATATCTGAGTCTAATAGATCATTCAAATTATCAAGTGTTGCATCTGGATAACCGTACACTGTTTCCACAGTGATGTTATTACCAATGTCTACCGTACCTGTTTCGGCATTGGCTTGGCCATTGATCAATGCTTTGCCATAGACCACTGACGAAGCAGATTCCAAAGCTCCGGCAATCCCCTGTAATACAGAATCACGCGCATCATCTTGAAGGTTCAAAAACTTAGGTGCTGCGGTTACCGCTAGAATACCCAGCAGTACAATAACAATGATTAACTCGATGAGGGTAAAACCCTGTTGTGTTGATACTTTTTGCATAATTAAACTTCCTAGGTATTAATTAAAAAACAGTAACCTGGCCAGTGGCTGGGTTGTAAGTGAAACCGTCGTACGTTGTACCGTCTGGCGTTCCGTCTGCCGGTGCTGAGCTATTAGGTAAACCCATAGATTCAACTAAGTAGTAAACACAAAGTGTATTTGCACCTGAGTCGTCCTCACGAACGGCATATCTGAAATCAGCAACAACGGTGTCGTTCGTCGACGTTGTGTTTGTTGGTGCTGACTGAAGAATTAGGTCAAATACGTTTTTGCATTCAGTGTCGTTAACGGTAGAAATAAGTGTGTTGCCTGTAGAACTTCCCGTTGGGTAACCAATGGTGCCGTCTACCCCTACTTGCGTTTGATCGTAAGTGATTACAGTGCCGTTCCCATTTCCATTGTTTCCGCTCGGACGGCCTTCAACTTCCCACTGCGCTCTTACAAGACCTACCGCTGCGGCAAAACCGCCGGCAACACCTTCAACACTTGCTTCACGAGCTTCATCAGTAACATCAATAAAGCGTGGTAATGCTGTGGCCGCAAGCAACCCTAGAATGATTACAACAATTATCAGCTCGATTAGCGTAAAGCCTTGTTGCTTGGTTTTCATAACATCTCCTTGATGATGATAAGGCGAATCGTGCCGCCGTTTAATCAACTGTTTCTTTGCCTGACAACGCCGCTACCAGCGTTATATTCAAACCAAATCTCTCTTCCCCAAAAGAAAGCACATTGTAAGTAACCGTTTGCATAATGGTCGCTTACAGACACTGTTGACAGCGCTTCACCTTCTCTTAAGGTTGCAAGAGTCAGCATGTATTCGCACGCATTCCCCTGTTCTTTTTTAAGTCCTTCGGGCCAGCCTTTTTCATTAATGTATAGCTCTGCCGCCACATCTTTGTGTTGTTTAACTTTGCCACCAGCGTCAAACTCAGTTTCGTAAATAAGCACAGTATCTTGCTTAGTCTTTATCCACTGTGCCCTGGCTAACATCACCACTCGCTGAAACTGTGCGACCGCGTTCTCTTTGTTAACCTTTTCCGCTTCATCAATAATTGGTGTCGCGTAAAACACGTATGTTGTCCCAATAACAGCAAGCAATACGCCTATAACAACAAAATTAAGTAACCCCGTTTTGGTGCTTGCCACTCTTTTCCCCGTTTATAAAGCGCTTTATCAGCCGCCTTTCACCGCCGACATCATGTTCCACATTGGCGTAAATATGCCAAGCGCCAGGATCAATACCATTACCGCAACAAAACCAATCAAAATAGGTTCGATTTTGGCCGTTAAACTTTTCAAGTCGAAGTCAACTTCACGTTCGTAATAGTCAGCACTTTCTTCTAACAACGGTTCTAGCCGCCCAGTCTCCTCACCTACTGCAATCATCTGTAGTACAAGTGTAGAAAACAGTTCGCTATTTTTCGAAACTCTAAGCAAACTTTCGCCTTTTTCGATCCCTTGCCGCATTTCTTTAATGCGCTTTCGCATGTGCGCGTTATCAACGGCGTCGGCAGTAAGTGAAAGTCCTGCGGTTAAAGGCACGCCGGCACGCAAGATCATTGAAAAACTTCGGCTATATCTTGAAAGTAATGATCGCTCAATAATGCTGCCCACGATAGGCAACTTTAGTTTAAATTTGTCCCATTTGAGTCGTCCATTAGTCGAATTAACGTATTGTTTAACAGCGAAAATCCCTCCCACAATCACAAAAATTAGCAGCCACCAATAGTTCACAAAGAAATTGGAAGTTCCAATTAACACGCGGGTCATAATTGGAAGTTCGGTGTCAAAGCGCTCAAACATTTGGGTGAACACTGGCACAACAAATAGATTCAAAATAAACATGGCAATTGCTAGCGCAATTAACACAAAAGTGGGATAGCGCAGCGCCGATTTGATGCGCTTGCGGGTTTCTTGCTCGCGTTCGAAATAGAGGGCAAGCTGTAAGAATACGTCGTCTAATTTACCGGTATTTTCACCTACCACCACCACGGATATGGTAAGCCTCGTAAACACCTTTTCATATTTAGCCATGGAAGAAGACAGGCTTCGTCCCTGCTCTAACTGGTCTGCAATATCTTTCAAAATCTCTTGAAAGCGTTTATGCGAAGCATTTTCGCTTAGGCCTTTAATGGCGCGAATAATGGGGATACCGGCTTTTAGCAATGAGTACATTTGGCGAGAGAAAATGATCATTTCATCCAGTCCCACCTTTTGTTGAAATAAACGCGTGATATCGAAGCCGTCTCCTTCATTTTCTGCACTGCGTTTTTTTGATTCAACAATGGTAAGAGGCACAATGTTTTGTGACAGCAAGGCTTGTGCTGCGGCTTGCGCTGACGCGGCTTCTATAATTCCTTTTTGCGGCCCGCCTTGCGTTGACTTACCTGCGTACTTGAACTGTGGCATTAGTGATTCACCACTTCAGGAACAAATTCAGCGACTTTGAACACTTCATCTAAAGAAGTTTTGCCCTGAGCTGCGTAGTCCAGCGCCATGTGAGATAAAGGAACAAAGTCTTTATTCGCCTTAGTCGCATCTACGAAGCCCTGCGTGTCGTCTTCACGCAAGGCCTCCATCATGTCCTCGTTCATTTCCAGAAATTCAAAAACACCTATCCGGCCTTTGTATCCTGTGTGATTACAGCTGTTGCACCCGCGTCCTTTGTAGAAGGTGGCAGTGGCTAATTCAGGTTTCAAGAAGCCAGCCCACGCTTGTTCTTGGGCGGTTGCAGGCTTTTCTTCTTTACAGTTCTCACACACCCTACGAACCAGACGCTGTGCAAGCACTCCTCGTAATGAAGTAGCAACCAAATACGGCGCCGCGCCCATATCGATAAGGCGAATAGCGCTGGTTACTGAGTCGTTGGTGTGCAGCGTACTTAATACCAAGTGGCCGGTTAATGCACCTCGAAGACCAATCTCTACGGTTTCTTGGTCACGCATTTCCCCCACCATTATAATGTCAGGGTCTTGACGTAACGTAGTGCGAAGAATGGCGGCAAAGTCCAGCCCAATTTTGGCATTAACCTGAACTTGGTTGATTCGCGGTAGACGGTATTCAATGGGGTCTTCAGCCGTTATGATTTTAAGGTCAGGCTTATTGAGTTCGCTAAGTGCCCCATACAGAGTCGTAGTTTTACCGGAACCCGTAGGCCCCGTTACCAGGATCATACCGTGGGGACGATTAATGGCAGCTCTAAATTTCTCTGCCATAGCATCGGGCATACCGGTTTGGTCTAGCGTTAGAAGGCCAGCAGACTGGTCTAATAAACGCATAACTACCGCTTCTCCGTTGGCCACTGGCATGGTCGACACACGCACATCTAAGGTGTGTCCTTTCACTTTAATATTAAATCGCCCGTCTTGTGGAATACGCTTTTCAGATATATCCAAGCCAGACATGAGTTTGAGTCGTAGTACCAGCGCCGACGCTATTTTCACTTGGTTGAGCGTGTTTTCTTGCAAAACGCCGTCGACACGTTGACGAATGCGCAGGATTTTTTCATCGGGCTCGATGTGAATATCTGATGCCCTAACTTGAACGGCATCTTCAAATATGGAGTGAAGCAGCTTAACGACCGTAGCATCCGAGGTGGTGTCATCAAGGGCTGACAACTCAAAATCAGCCTCGTCTGCATACTCTTCACCTAGTTTTTCAGCAAACGACGCGATGTCCTGGGTACGGCGGTAAACAGAATCAAATGCCTCTAGCATTTGGTTCTCTTGTACGATAGCCAGCTCAATGGTTCGAGGAGCGACTAACGGGCCCAGCTGGTCTAAGCCTCCCAAGTCCGTTGGGTCGCTCATACCCAGCAGCACTTCATCGTCGTCCGCTTCTAACACCAAGGCACGATAGCGACGTGCGTAAGTCTCTGGGATAAGCTGAGCTTGCTCTGGGTCTATACGGCGCTGTGTTATATCCAAGAAAGGAATATTTAGCTGCTGTGCCAAGAAGCGAAGAAGCTGGGGTTCGCCGATAAAGCCCAAATCGATAAGTGTATCCCCCAGTTTGCGCCCTGACGTTCGCTGCGCCGCAAGCGCATTGTCAAGCTGCTCACTGGAGATAATGTTTTCGTGAACGAGTAAGTCGCCAAGGCGCATCTTTAATCGAGGTCGCATTAAGGCTGCTCCTGTAAATCAGTTAGACGCGAGTTTGCATATTGTGCAGATGCAGAGGAAAGCCCGCCAATGGCGAGTGCCCTGGAATAAGATGATATCGCCAGGCGCTCATCTGCCAATGCGTCATAATTCACCCCTAGTGCCAACCACCATTTCGCATTATTAGGCTGTAGCGATGTCATAGCGCTGAATGCTGATATCGCTTGATCTGACTTATTGATGGTTTGAGCAGAGGTACCCTTTAAAATTAGATAGTCGACACGGCCTTCGGCTAACGCTTTAGCATCCAAGCTATCAGGCATCAAATTCAATACTTCTTCGAAGCGGCTTTCCTGCACCAGAATTTTGGCCATTAGCTCTCGCCAAATTAATTCGCTAGGCGAGATCACAACGCCCTCTGAAAGTACCTGCAGTGCCTGTAAATTATTGTTTTGTCCAAAATAAAGTGCAGCCAGTTGCTTGCGCGCCTCGTCATTTTGCGGAAAGGTTGCCAGTGCTAGCGTGAAGCTTTTTTGAGCCTCATCAAAAATGCCAAAGTTATACGCTTTAAGTCCTGCTTCTAAATGCACTGCACTTTGTTGTTCAGGTGACTTAGGTGCTACCTCAACTACAGGCTCTCTGGTTATGATATTTGTGGGTTTAGGCTCTGCGGTCTTCGAGCTTGAGGGTTGTGTTTTGCTAACCGCAGACAGTTCTGATTGAGGGCTACTGGCGTTTGCGCTGTTATTGACGTTTGACGCATTCACATCATCAACTGTGCTGGTTGCTGATACCGTAGTTGTAACCCTTTTTCTGTATTGAGCTTCATCATCTTCTAATGACTCATCAACGGTATTGAAAACAAGCTCAGCCACATCTGACGTACGGTTTTGTAGCGCCATATCACTTTCAGATAACGGGGTTGATTGCATTCCTTGTGACGGCGCATTTATATCTGCTGTGCTATCGGCAACGCGCTCTGATATTGTACTTTTAGCAGGCGGGTTGTTAACGCTCGGGGCACTTGAAACGGCCGTTGTGCTTAATCCATCTTCATTTTTTTCGCGATGGGAAGTACCAGATAAAAGTGTAATTACTAACCATACTACAAACACCAAAACGGCGATGATCATGAGCGCTTTTGGCCACACTGGACGTTGACTGACTTCAACGGTTGGCGGCAAACCAAAGTCTTCACTTTTATTGCGTTCATCCAGTGACTTTAAGGTGTCATTCAAAATACTCATATGCCACCTGCGCCGTATACATGTAGTACACTTGCAACTGCCACCACAGCAAGCGACAAAATAACAAGACTCTGCCTTGGGACAAGTCGGCGTTTACAGTCATGTGTATCGAAAACGGCGCTTAGGGTATGTGACCAGGTCGCCGACGCCTTGCCCTGACCATATGCGCGCAAAAGAATCTTATGACAAACTATGTTAACCAAGCGAGGCGTACCCTTGGTAACCAACGCTATAAATGCGCGCAGTCCTCTAGATATCAACTGCTCGTCACCACCTGCTGTCGTCAACCGGTGACCAATGTAGTAATCGACTTCGGCTGACGTCATTGTGCGTAAAGTGTAGGAAAAACTTATTCGCTGGCGTATTTGTCTTATTTTAGGGTTTGCCAGGTTGTCATCAAGTTCAGGCTGTCCAAACAAGACAATTTGAAGCAGCTTACTTTTTTCCGTTTCCAAATTGCTAAAAAGACGCAGCATCTCAAGAGCATCCCAACTCAGCGACTGCGCTTCGTCAATGATTAGTACCGCTTGTCGCCCCTCTTTTTTAAGGGATAATAGCTTTGTCTCTATTGCATTATGCAAGCCTTGATTATCACTATTTCCTTCCGTAACAATACCTAACTCTTTCGCAAATGCTTGGCGTAATTCATCAGGCGAAAGGTATGGATTGGGTAAATAGCAGGCTACAAATTTATCAGACAGATGATTAATTAATTTACGGCATAACAATGTCTTACCTGTACCAACTTCACCGGTTACTTTTATAAAGCCTTCAGACATACTCAATGCTGATAAAATGACTTTTAACGCTTCATTGTGTGGCGCAAGCGCACAAAAGAAATCCGTATTCGGGGTAAGCGAAAACGGCATATCTGTGAAGTGAAAAAAGCCCTGATACATAATTAGTTTCTATACCACTGATCAAGTAATGACTGAGTGCGAAGACGTTGTTTTTCCCACGTGTCCGGTTGCACAACTGATGGGCGTATCAAGATCACCAGCTCGCGCTTACTCTGCGTTTTGGCTTTGTTTTTAAACGCGTTACCAATGAATGGAATGTCGCCCAACAAAGGCGTTTTTGATTCTTGCTCACTGGTAACGGTTTCCATCAAACCGCCAATCACGACAATTTCTCCATCGCGGGCACGAATTACCGTATCTGACTCTCGGATATTACTTTGTGCCAGTGGCAGCAAGATTTGTTGATCGCCCACCTGAATGACTTTAGTCTGCTCTGCCGTTTCCGTTACTGATGGGTGAACGTGCAATATAACCGAGCCGCTTCTGTCAATTTGAGGGGTAACATCTAAGGCAATACCTGAAAAAAACGGGGTAAGTTCGATGTCATTTTCGTTTTCGGTTTGTGTCGCGCTTTGATCTTCACTGGTCGACACATCGGTGACAAAGTATTCGTCCTGACCCACTTTAATCACTGCTTTCTGGTTGTTAGTGACGGTCACTCTGGGGTTACTCAACATCTGAACATCACCTTGGGTTTGCAGCATATTGATAACGCCGTCAAAGTCACCTCGGGAAATTCTCAATGTAGAAACGCCGCCAATATCTGTAGATATTGAGTTCCCTATGCCGTTAACTGCATTAATGGCTGGATCTATACCTGCAGCGGTATTTGCAGCAAAGTTTGACGCTATAGCTCCGCCGCTGAAGCCAAAGTTCACACTGCCCGTCAAGCCGCTTGCAATGCGATCCCAGCGCACGCCTTGCTGATAGCCATCGTTTAGCGTGACTTCAATAATGCGCGCTTCTAATACCACCTGTCGCTGTAAGCTCTCTTGGCTTTGGTTTAAAAAGTCTTTCACCACTGCGATTTCGCTGGGCAATGCTCGAACGGTCACTAAGCCTGCTTGGGGTGAAACCACAACTTGGCGACCTTCTGTTGGAGAGACCAGTACTTTTAGTGCCTCCTTTAAATCGCTCCAAAAGTCGTTTTCACTGGTAGTCTGAATGTTTGAGCCATTGAGCTGTTGGATGTTATTGCCGCCAAGTCCGCCTTGGCCTCCAAAACCACCCTGACCACCTAGCGCGTTCCCGCTAATGTTATTATTGCCGTTAATTCCACCGTTGTTGCCACCATTGTTTTGGTCTTGCTCACTTACCCCACCGGCAATAACGCTTACGTTAGATACACCGAAGCGCTTGATCATAAGAAAGTTAACCGGGATAGATTCCGTCTTTAGTTGAGAAGGCATAACCTGAATTACCTTCCCTTCTAAAAACACGTCTAACGGATACATTCTCGAAATAATGGTTAACACATCTTCTAACGCCACTTCTTTGAGCGTTAAGCTAATTTGCCCTGACACGGCTGGATGAACGGCGACACTGTAAGGTGTGTCTTCAATTAACGCGTCGAAAAACGGACGCACGTCTACATTGTTAGCAGAAACTGCGAACATTTTCTGTGATGTTGGCGCAGGTAACGCTTGATAACGGGCAACCTCTGCCAGCAGTTCTTGATTAAGCTGAGGGGGCGGTGTTGGTTTACTTGATGTCGTATTCTGAGAACGTGCTAGTTCATCGCGAATATGAGGTTTTACTTCCTCGCCAACACCATAAGATTGGCAACCTGCCACAACTAACGCTGCAGACAAAACCAATGTGTTAACAATGAGGCTATTTTTTAATTTCATATGCATACATTCTTAGTATTTTCTGCTGACGTCCGTCAGTGATAACCACGTTCTTGGGGTTAATTTTTGATACGGTGTATTCGTTCAGTGTGTCGCCCACGCGGTAAGATTTACCCGATATGATCGCGCTATAACCTGTACTGCGTTTAAAGATAGATTGAAGTGCTAGCTCTCCTGCTACCGCTTCATCATTGCTAGACACTGATGCACTGGCGATTGCAGGCCTAGTCGGGTCGACAGACGCAACTGCAGGTAAGCATGTTGCTATCGCTAAAGCTGTGACCACAATTCTTAACCGTTTCACACTCTCTCCTTACAGCGAGATAAAGGTTTCATTATTGCTTACCGTTGCTAACCCCAGTGCTAACGTGGCACTTGGGTAAGCTTCAACGTTGTAAGCAAAATCTGTTACTACGACTTTTTCAGGGGCGGCTTGAAGGCGCGCTAGGTAGCTACGCAGGTCAAAGTAACTTCCCTCAATAATTAAGCGCATGTTATGACGGTAAAACGGTGTGCTTTGAGACTCACCGTCACCAAAGCGTACTGTTTCGGTAGGCTCGACCTTAAAATTCACTAAACGTACGTTGTCTTCTTCGTTTAGAAGCGTCATAAGCAGCTCGGGCATTCGATCGGCTGCGACAAACCCTTCATTAAGTGAAAGTAGTGCCTCATCAATTGATAGTAGGTCTTTTCTGGCCTTATCGAGTTCTAGCTGCGTGCGCTTTGTATAATCGATGGTTAGCGCTTCTTGAATAGCATCTCTTTGAATGACCAATGCTTTGTGCTCGCTCTCCTTTCTGATGACTGCTTTATCGGTTGCAGACAAGTCATCAAGTGCAGGCGAAACACCGAACCAGAAGAATAGATAGATAATGAGAGCAAAACTCACCCATGTAATTAGCTGTTTTTCTCTGCTTTCAAGAGCGGAGAATTTCTCAGAGAGCTGCTGGTACTGATTCATCAGCGTCTCCTTCAAAATCTGTGGATATCAAGAATTGTTTCACGTTTTCTTTGCCGTCTACTTCATCAAACTGCACTGAAGAAAATGACTTACCTTGGAAAAACGGAGACTGCTGCAACTTTTTAAGCCACACAGGTATAGATGAAGGCGCCAAGGTTTGGCCTGACAGGCGAATGGTTTGTGTATCGATATCAATACTCGTCAGCCATAGGTTCTGATTGTGGAAATTAGCCAAGTCGTCCATCACCTCGCCGTACTTTGTTGCGTCAAATGACAACTCTCCGCTATCAAGATACGCTAACAGACGTCTTCGGTTTTCAATTTTGGCGTTCACCTTTTCAAGCTGTTGCTGAAGCGACTGGGTGTCTCGTTTCTTCTCGAGTGCAGCGCTTAAGGTTTTAATTTCGCTATTCAGTTGGCTAATCGCGTTTGTTTTTTCATTTAACTTTTTCTGCTTCGCCCCCAACGTAATATTGAGCGCGATTACCACCACCAACATGACACCTATTGCCGCGCCATTAAGCCAAAGTACCTTCGAGAATGGTAACCGCTCTTTCTTTGGTTTAAGAGAGTCCTGATAGAGGTTTATCGTTCTTTTCATGCCACCTCTCTCGCTGCAACAAGTGCACTTGCTAACGCAAAGTGGCAGGCAGGTTCAACTACATCGGCTAAATTAAGCTGTGAAGTAAAGACATTCATGGCAACGGGCTGAAACGGCTTCAGCCGTTCGATCACTGGCACACAGTCAAATTGAGTTTTAAACAGAATTTCTTTTAAAGGCGGCTGCTTAAGTTGCGACTCATAGAAATCCATTGAGCGTTGAATTTCTAATCCCAAAGTATCACTTAGCTGTGACAGGTCTGTTTGCTCATTAACTTTGCTTACAAATCCACGTAAGCGACGTGCCAACCAAATAGCCTGAGAGCGCACTATCATTAAAAACGGTTCACTGTTGGGCTCTTGGATGATGAGTAGTCGCGCATAGTCATCATTTGGCACCATTTCAGTTGCTAACACTTCTTTGGTGTGGATATGTGTAAGCTGCTTGTCTTTCTTTTTTGCCATGCTCGCTGCGACGGCAGCAAGTGAGGACCTTTCGGCAGCGAATACATTTATCTTTTGGCCGCCACTCCGACTTTTAACCGGGTAGTCGACATAGTCTAAAACCATGTTGCTGGAGTCATAGGGAACCAGCTCTCCGAGAGTCCACGGTAACGCTGTTGTAATATCCTCTTCTGCCATTTCTGGCTTATCAACCTGTACCATGTGGTACATATGCTGTGAAAGCACTATAGAAACATTACAGGTCGACTTAGCAAACGGGCTTAACGCCGCCGATAGCTGTTGCTTGAGAGGCTGATGCTGATCATAGGGAATTGAAGAAACAGAATTAAGTGAAACAGCGTCGCCACTGCGCTCTATAGCCACAATGTGTAGCTCAGAAGCACAGACCGATACGCCTACAGTGACGCTAGTTTTTTTACTTTTCGAAGAAAATAAGCGTGAAAGCATATATCTACTTAATTCGTTAATGCCGAGTATTATCTTATAATCAACAATACCTTATGGCGCCAATAAGTAACATGGCATTAACTCAAAAGTAGACTAATTATCTAAATAGAACAAATACCTATATAAGCATAGGCCTATATTGTGCACCCTCGTTTATGTGGCCAGTTTAATCGCTTAAATTTGTTACTGTTCCATTTGCAGGAAAATAGTCGAAATACGCGCCGCTACTTAAGCTGAAGCGACACCAATAGTTGTCTTCGTTCTCTTCAAGTTCAGCATAGTAGTCTGCATGGATCTTAAAGCCGTCCACGCGCAGTGGTGTCGCCATTAGCGACGTCCATATTTTTTCACACCCTTCACTAGAAAGCTCTGCGGTCGGCCATCCGTTGTGATTCATTCGCACCGGAGTACGATTCGTTTCTTTGCCCGACTCGTTGTAGTGAATCAGCATTATCATAGTGGTGGGTTGGCGGACTCGCCATTGCCAGTGAGACGAGACGACGTGACGCTTAAACGTATCTAGATTTAGTGCAAATGCGGTGATTGTGGTGTCTTGCTCGTCGGTATGAAGAAAGTTGATAGTGACGCCAAAGGTAATTGCAAAAATAGCTGCAATAGCCGCTTTAAAAACATTAGACGTGGAAGGTTTCTTTTTGTTGGTTTTATTCATTGTCGATTCCCCATGCCTTTGTTCAAGTCGTTAGCGCTTGTTAGGCATTGTTCTATTTTATCGACATTTTGAAGAAAAAATGAAGTAGGTATAAATAAACCTTAAGAATTTCTGGTTAAAAACGAAGGCTCAGCATTATGGCAACGGCTTGTGCAATATCGTAATTCCCCAAAAATCACCGTCTTTTTGCTTTAATTGCCAGCCATTTTTTATGAGTAATTTTCGGGTGTAATAGTTAGTCATACCATGCCCGAATAGCACTATCCGCTCGTGTTTCTCACACAGTTTTTCAATACGCTCGGAAACAAGATTAACCCTTTGCTTGGCAGCTTTGAAACTTTCAAATCGACCTTTAAATCCTATAAACCATAATGCACGGCTTAAGACGACCCAGTGCCAACTGCGCAAGGTGAACGGAAGTTTGTAGTAAGGAATATCCATTTCTTTAAGATGGGGCAACTCTTCATCAATTTGAGTCGCGCCGTAATAAGCCGCAGACAATTTAGCCCTTAGTAACGGGCTAACCACAATGTAGCTGTCGTCGATATGGGTCTTCTGCTTTGGGTGACTTGTTGGATCGAGTATCGATTTATCATAGTTACGCACCCACTGAGCATATTGAGCTGAGTTTACTTTGTCATTATGCGCCGAGAGAGGCTTACCGTGTCTAATAAGTACGACTTCCTTGACGGAAGTATTGTTTATCACGTCCATGTTCATTTTAAGTCGTCTACTTTATCCTGCTGGGCTAGCTAATCAATGGCGATTGAGCCACCTTATTGCTTTTCAAGCAAAGATGGCTCCTTCTAATGCGTAACTTTCACGGGTTATGCGCTTGCCAATACAGCATCCACAGGCTCATCCGATTGAGCTGCGCCAGAAACTTTCATTGAGATATAAGAAGACAGCGCTTCCTGTTGTGCTTTGTCCAAGCGTAATCCATGTTTTGTTCTGCGCCAAATCACGTCTTCTAGACAACAAGCCCACTCGCACTCTATAAGGTAATCAACTTCTGCCTGATACATACCAGCCCCGAAATGAGTCCCCATAGCATCGACTGACACTTTACCTTTAAGAAACTTATAACATAGCAAACCATACTGTCTTGCGTAGCGTTCAGCGATAGCGTTGTCCAGCCAAGAAAACTCGGAAGTTAGTTGAGCAACTAACGATTCTTGACTCTCAAATGCACCACCTGGTAGCGGTACTTCTTTGGTCCACGCTTTTTTCGCTTTCGGGAAACATGAGACAAGTTTATCTACCGCGTGCTCTGAAAGCTTTCGATAGGTTGTAATCTTGCCGCCGAAGATATTCAGTAATACGGGCTTTCCAGCCTCACCCTTAAGCTCTACTTTATAGTCCCGAGTAAGTTCTTGTGCTGACGCGTTTTTCTCTTCTAAGAGTGGTCGCACGCCACTGTAAGTATGGACTATATCTTCGCGTGTTATCTTGGACTTGAAGTAGTTGTTTACGACGTCAATTAAGTAATCAGTCTCTTCGTTTGAAATTGCAGCGTCAGACGGATTACCTTTAAAGTCTTCGTCTGTCGTGCCCACAAGTGAGAAATCACCTTCGTAAGGGATCACGAATACAATACGCCCGTCTTTATTTTGCAGAATGTACGCTTCATCAGAGTTATATAGCTTGGGAACGACAAAGTGACTTCCCTTTACCATGCGCATCGCATTGGGGTTGTGAATATTTACCAAGCGATCTAGAAACGATACTGCCCACGGTCCAGCCGCATTGACAATTGACCTGGCCTTAACTGTAAACGTTTTCCCTTGAGACGTTTTAAGCTCCACATTCCACAAATTATCTAACTTTTCAGCTTTAACGCATTCAGTACGCGTATATATCTTCGCCCCCTGATCTTGGGCAGCTAGTGCATTTAGTACCACTAAGCGTGCGTCATCTACCCAACCATCTGAGTATTCAAAACACGTTGAAATATCGCTAACCAGCGGGCTTTCACTGGTGGTCGTTAGCTTACGTGAGCGCGGTAACATATTGCGCTTAGCCAGCGAGTCATAGAGGAATAAACCAATTCGTATCATCCACGCAGGGCGTAAATGCTTTTGGTGAGGCAAACGAAAGCGTAGCGGCCACATGATGTGAGGCGCTTTCTTCAACAACACTTCACGTTCTGCCAGCGCTTCTTTCACTAGGCGAAATTCATAATGTTCTAAATACCTAAGTCCACCATGAATTAATTTGCTGCTAGAAGAAGACGTTGCGCCTGCGAGGTCACCTTTCTCGCACAAAGCAACCGAAAGCCCGCGTCCCGCAGCGTCAAGCGCGACGCCTACGCCGTTAACACCGCCGCCAACGACTAAAACGTCGACTGTCTGTTCAGTTTGATTGCTTTGACTCATACATTGCCTCTATTGGTATTTATATGGATATCCTCATATGGTTGTCTATTTGACAAGCAAAAAGAAAACATGTCAACACAAAACGAACATTTACGAACATTAAAGAAAGTTAAAATTCGTAATTAAAAGGAATGAACAAATCCAATCGCAACAATATTTGACTGATTTACATTGAAAAATACGTGGTGTGTAAGTGCGCTTGCGGCAACAGTGCGTAATGTTTAAAGAAGGCTGCCAAAAAGTAGAATGCGACCAAAACCGAGAACAGGTTTAAGAGTAGTGGAAAACTATGGTAAATAGATGGTCACGCTTTGACAAAGGAGATGTTATTTTCTTCGATTATCTTGCTTATGCTGGGCGGCGGCGTTTTATCACAAACCAAGCAATCAACCTGTGAAATGTGCCCCTGCTCCACCATTGCGCGGCGTTCAAACTTACTGTAGTCCGCAGCTAATATAACGTGTTGAGTATGTTCCAAAATGGCTTGGGACACTTTCACTTCTCTGAAATCAAAGTCAAGTAGTGCACCGTCCGAACTAATACCACTGATACCGATTATGCCGTAATCCATGCGGAACTGGCTTATAAAATCGCAGGTTGCCTCGCCAATGATTCCGCCATCGCGATAGCGAACTTCACCGGCAGCAATTATGACGGAGAAATCCTCTTTAGCCGAAAGAATGGTAGCAACGTGAATATTGTTGGTTACCACGTGAAGATTTTTGTGGTTGAGCAACTTAGTTGCAATCGTTTCCGTCGTCGTACCGATATTAATGAACAACGATGCGCCGTCAGGGATCATTGCAGCCACTGCTTCAGCAATTTTCTCTTTGACTTCGCTGTTTTGGGTTTTCCTTTCCTGATATGGCGTGTTTTCCCAACTTCTGTTAAGGCCAGCACCACCATGATAGCGGCTAACCACACCATTTTCAGCAAGCTGGTTAAGGTCTCGGCGGATTGTTTGCGGCGTAACTTCGCAAGCACTGACCAAATCGTCAATAGACATAAAACCATGTAGCTTTATAAGCCCAACAATTTTTTCGTGTCTTTGCGTTTGATTCATCGTGAGTCCTCAGAATTAGAAAATTACATCAATTATACGTGCTTAACTTCAATGTTCCCATAACAAAACGAAACGCCAATGTTCGTTTTCGAAAATATAGCATTGTTAATCCTGTGTAAATGATGCAAACTCTATTAAAACTATCTTCAGGAGTGACCTTATGGGACAACATATCCTTGCCATTGACCAAGGCACAACAAGCTCTCGCAGCATCATTTTTTCTCCAAAGGGCAGTATAGACGCTATTGCACAGCAGGAATTCTCTCAAAAATATCCGAAAGATGGCTGGGTTGAGCATGATCCAGAGGAAATTTGGGAAAGCGTTGTCTCTACCCTCAAAGATGTTTTCAAGAAATGTTCATTAACACCATCAGATATCGCAGCCGTTGGTATCACTAACCAGCGCGAAACAACCTTAGTGTGGAATAAAAACACTGGCGAGCCTGTCTACCCGGCTATCGTTTGGCAAGACAGACGCACAGCCCAGCTTTGTCGTGATTTAAGTGAAGACGAAGAGCTCGTCTCACACATTACTGAATCGACAGGGCTTCTGTTAGACCCTTATTTCTCTGCCACAAAAGTAGCTTGGATATTAGACAATGTAGAAGGTGCAAGACAGCAAGCCGAGGACGGAGAGCTGCTGTTTGGAACCGTAGACACGTTCCTTATATGGCGCTTAACGGGTGGTGAGTCTCACAAAACTGATGCCACCAATGCCTCGCGTACAATGCTGTTCGACATCAATAACCAATGCTGGGATGAGAAATTACTTAATAAATTCAATATCCCACGCTCAATGCTACCCGAGGTGATGGATTGTGCGGCTGACTTTGGTGTAACGAAAGAAGACATCATAGGCAGAGCTATTCCTATCCAAGGCGTAGCAGGCGACCAGCAAGCAGCATTAGTAGGCCAAGCGTGCTTTGAAAAAGGCATGGCCAAGAGCACCTACGGTACCGGCTGTTTTATGATATTGAACACTGGTGACGCCCCTTTGCAATCGAAAAATCGATTACTCACCACCGTTGGGTATCGTTTAAACGGCAAAACGACTTATGCGCTTGAAGGCAGTATTTTTATGGCCGGCGCAACCGTTCAATGGCTAAGAGATGGCCTGAAGCTTATCGACGATGCCGCCGAATCGGAGGCACTTGCACAGCGAGCAAGACAAGATAACGGCGTGTTCCTTGTCCCGGCATTTACTGGTTTAGGCGCACCTTATTGGGATCCAGATGCCCGTGGCGCAATTTTAGGTTTAACCCGCGACACAGGCATTAGCGAAATCGTTGCAGCGGGACTTCAGTCTGTTTGCTATCAGACTAAGGACTTGCAAAAAGCAATGGAAAGCGATGGCGCTCGCCCCACAACTATTCGTGTAGATGGAGGTATGTCGCGTAATGATTGGCTTATGGGCTTTCTTTCAGACATCTTGGGCGCTGAAGTAGAACGCCCTGAGATTACGGAAACCACCGCTCTTGGTGCTGCTTTCTTGGCAGGATTACAGGCTGGTGTCTTCAATTCAATCGATGATTTAACCCATTGTTGGAAGAGTGATAGCGTTTTCACTCCAAGATTGACCAAGCAAGAACGTGATCAAGCCTATGATGGTTGGAAAGCGGCAGTTGACCGCATCCGCTGTAGTTAACTTGTAGCGGACATCGCATTAGAGCGTCTCTGAAAACCAAATCGGGCTCTCCTATTTGGCATAAAGGAAAACGATAACCCCTAATATTGGTTTTTTATTAGGCCATTATCGTTTTCCTTCCTCCTATATCGCACTGTTCTCTAAACGACCTGAAAGCTCTGTATTGAAGTGAAGACTCTTCATTCAAAAAGTCATTACAGAGCGCTAAAAATATAGCGTACAGCGTTCAAACTTACCTCAATAGTCTCCTTTGTTTACAGCCTACTATTTATTACCGTCTATAAAACATTCAATTTCTCTTAATATTTTTATGGTAAACGTTTACCCAACTATGTTATAAAGTTGTTACTGTTTATGGTAGCCATCCCTACAATCGCCTACCAGGACGCTAAAAACACACTCGACACGACTCAAGACACTATTAAAAAATTTACCTTGGGGGTAATAGAATGAAGACACAATTCAAGTTAGGTTTGACTGCACTTGCGGTAGCGCAATGCTTAAATATCAGCATTGCTTCAGCACAAGAAGCGGCCGATGCTGATAAACAAGCTGATATTGGCGAAACCGAAGTTATCACTGTCCGTGGTTTCGGTAGCACATTAACCCGTTCACTACAGCACAAAAAGTTAGCTGATTCGACGGTAGAAATTATCTCCACAGATGACCTGGGACAACTTCCCGATGTGACAATCACTGATGCTCTCGCTCGCTTACCGGGTATTGCAGCAGACCGTGATCGCGGAAACGCGAGTCAGATTTCTATTCGAGGTATGGGGCCGCGTCTAAACCTTGCAACCATGAATGGCCGAGAAATTGTTAGCGGTGAACCAAGCCGTAGTGTTCGTTTTGAACAATTCCCTGCGGAACTTATTAGCTCAGTTGAAGTTTTTAAAAGCCCTTTAGCAAGTAATATTGAAGGGGGTATCTCAGGCTTGGTTAACATGCAATTCGTAGAACCCTTGACCAAAGATCAAAGGTCAGTAAATATCAGCGGGCACTTGATGGATTACCCTTTAGCAGACGATATCCCCACAGCCGACTCCCAAGGTTATCGCGCTAATTTCAGTTATATCGACCCTATTTCAGATACATTTGGTATTGCGTTTGGCGTTGCCGTTCAAGACCAACCCTCTCTACAAAAAGATGTTACCTCGTGGGAATACAATAATGTTCCGGCTGAACAAGGTGATGTTAATGGTAATGGCATCTCTGAAGCGGCCCCTTGGGGAGCACAGACGGCTACGAAAGGAGGTGACAACCAACGAGTTGGTGCAATGACAGTACTTCAATGGCTACCAAATGAAAGTTTAGAACTAAAATATGACCTCTTCTATTCCAAATTTGATATTGAAGAACGAGAAGATCAAGTCTGGTTCGACGGTTGGGGTAACTGGGGCGGCTTAAATAACTGGAACATTTCAAATGCCAGCAACCCGCCGCAAATCATAACTAAACCCGATGGTTCAGAACAAATTGTTTCAGGTGGAATGTTGTGGGGCGGTAGCCACACTGCAAATAATTCTACTTGGTTCCAGAAAAACGAACTCGTCAGTACAGGCTTAAATGCTGAATGGCTTGGCGATGTATGGAAAGTTAACGCGGATATCGGCTACTCAGAAGCGTCAATTACCTCGCGCTGGGTGAATATTCAGTCGTGGTATTGGGATGCTGATGCGGATGCAAATGGCATGGACAATAGCTGGGACACTACCACTGACCGCTTATCCATTGGCACCGGTTATGACATAAGCGATGCTACAGATTACGGCCTTAACTACATGCAAGTGGACAACGACCGCCTGTTAGAAGATGAAATGATCACTGCCAAGCTTGATTTCGCTCGGCCAGTCGAGTGGGGAATTATTGATGCCATGAGCTTCGGCGGGCGTTGGACAGATAGAGAAAAAGACAATGATGTGGTTAGCTGGCAACAAAGTGTAGCCAATAGCAGTGCCAATGTAGACGCCTTTACTTACGAGCTTGGTGAAGGCTATGACGTCCCTGCGCTTTACAGCATACGAAATTGGTCAGAAGTAGCGCAGGAAGCGTTTGGCGGGATAGATAACCGCAACCAGCATACCCAGACTAATGCCGATATACTTAATAGCTGGAATGTTCAAGAAACTAATACTGCATTGTATGTTCAGTTTAATCTGTTAGGTGAAATTGGCGGTATCTCGTACACGGGTAATGTAGGTGTGCGTTACATCAGTACCGAATCTACTTCATCCGGTTTTCAGCAAGCTGACGGGGGAGAGCTAACTGCGGTATCGATTGACCATGACTATAGTGAGGTGCTGCCTGCGCTAAACTTACGTTTTGACATTACGGAAGATTCGCAAATTCGCTTTGGACTTTCACGTGCTATATCTCGTCCGCCTCTCATTGAAATGCGTACAGGCTTACAACTTAACACATCTTCTACGGTTAACACTGCTTCTGGCGGTAACCCCCAGCTAAATCCATTCATCGCGGACCAAGTTGACCTGGGCTATGAATATTTCTTTGCTGAAGATGCTGCTCTTACCGTGTCACTCTTCTTTAAAGACCTAAAGAGTCATGTAGGTGCAGCTACAGATACACTTAATATAAATGGTGAAAGTTACCAATTTACCGGCCCTGTGAACGGTGATGGTGGTCAGATTCGCGGCGTTGAAGTGATGTATCAGCAAGCGTTTAACATGTTGCCAGAACCTTTTGATGGCTTGGGCATTTATACCAACTACAGCTATACAGATACTAACGTGACGGAGTTTGAGCCTGAAAACAACCCATTGACTATGGGTGGCTTATCTAAAAATGTAGGTAGTTTAACTCTTTGGTATTACAAAGCAGGTATTGATGCGAAGGTGTCATATAACTACCGCAGTGCATACACTAGCGTAGGTAGCTGGGATCCAGGTGCCGTTTTCACTATAGACGACGAAGCCACGGTTGATGCCAGCATTGCCTACGAAGTGACCGAAAACTTAAAAGTAATGTTACAAGGTCAGAACCTAACGAATGAAGCGTCTACGTCATACTTTGACAACGACCCTACCCGACCACGTCAATACGCTGAATGGGGACGCCGTTATTTGTTAGGCTTCCAATACGCGATGTAAGTGCGTTGTATCGGCACTGCTCTTTCATATAAGGGCAGTGCCTTTTTGCGTTTAAGCCAACTAGGCTTGTCTATTTTTAAATTCATCTAGGCTAGAGCAATGACTTCTATTTCCCGATTTAGCTTTTTACTCTGTTGTCTGTTGTGGTTAGGCGCGTGTCAGCCCTTCACGTCTTCTTCTAATCCACCGCATTCTTCATCGCCTTTTCTAAGTGAAGTGGTTCCTTTCAATCAAGACTGGAAATTTAAGAAGGCGGATGAGGCGCTTACGCCTGAGCAAATAACCCAAGCATGGGAAAATATTGCTCTTCCACATACTCCCCGGTTAGAGCCTGAAGTGGTAAATGACCAATGGCAAGGTATTGCGTGGTATCAAAAATCGTTTTCAGTGCCGGCAGAGTGGCTTGAGCAAGCGGTATTTATTCGTTTTGAGGGAGCAATGAATGCTACAGAGGTTTGGCTTAATAATGAGAAAGTGGGTACTCACTTAGGTGGATATTTACCATTCACTTTCGATTTAAGCCCTTACCTGGTGTCAGGAAGGAATACCCTCCGCGTGCGCTTAGATAACCGTGACAATGACGTTACAGGCCCGAAGCCACTTACATTGCTTGATTTTAATACCTACGGTGGCTTATATCGCGATGTTAATCTTCTGGTAAAAAATCCCTTGATGATTACTGATGAGATGCACGCTAACGAAGTGGCCGGTGGCGGTGTTTTTGTCACCTTCCCTTTAGTCGAGAAAGTGAAATCTGAAGTAAACATTAAAACACATGTAGCTAACACCAGCGGTGAAGAAAAAACTTTTACTCTAACCCAAACTTTGTCATTTGATGGAAGTGACGTTCACAAGGTAAGCCAACAATACACTCTGCCGGCAGGTGAAAAGCGTCATTTTAATCAGTTAATTACAGTAACTGAACCTGCCTTATGGTCTCCTCAGCACCCCAATTTATACACACTGGACACTGTATTGTCGCACGACGATACAACTATAGAACATCAATCGCGAAACATCGGTATTCGCTCGTTTGTCTTCAATGATAAAAATGAGCTACTGATAAACGGTGAAAAAACCTTTCTTCGCGGTGTCAACCGCCACCAGGAATATCCGTTTGTCGGCTACGCAACCTCTGCTCAGGCTGATTACCGCGATGCCGTAAAAATCAAATCGGCGGGTTTCGACTACGTTCGACTGTCCCACTACCCTCACTCAACAGCATTTATGAAGGCGGCGGATGAATTGGGCTTAGTGTTACTGGATGCAATATTGGGTTGGCAATATTACAACCCCACAAAAGAGTTCGAAGCTCATACCTTAAAAGCGTGTGCTGATTTGCTACGCCGAGACCGTAATCACGCTAGCGTCATTGCATGGGAGTGCTCATTAAACGAATCAGACATGCCGGACGAATTTATCGCAGCACTATCTGATACAGTACATGCCGAATACCCTGGCGCCTATTCCGCAGGATGGGAACTCGGCTACGATATTTTTGTACAAGCCCGCCAACACCGACTGCAGCATTACGAAACACCCACAGTCCCTTACATTGTATCTGAGTACGGGGACTGGGAATATTACGCGCAAAACGCGGGTTTAAATCAGGATAGCTGGCAAGATTTGCAGGAAGATGAACGCACTAGCCGTCAATTACTAAATAGTGGTGAAAAGCGCCTGCTGCAACAGGCAAAGAACCTTCAAGAAGCCCACAATGACAACTTTACCGTACCCGCCTTTGCAGACGGTTACTGGGTAATGTTTGATTATAACCGCGGCTATGCCGATGACATTGAAGCGTCGGGTATCGCCAGTATTTATCGCCAGCCTAAATTCAGCTATTACTTTTTCCAAAGTCAAAGGAATGCAGACGAACAGGCCCCGCAATTTGAAAGCGGTCCCATGGTGTATATCGCAAGTAATTGGGATGAAACGTCAGGCACTAATGTACGCGTTTACTCAAATGCCGAGCGCGTCGCGCTTTACCTCAACGATCGCTTAATTGGGACGCAAAGCCCCGACACTGATGCTTTGAGTACGCACTTAGCGCATCCTCCCTTTACCTTCTCAATAGATAACTTCGAGCCTGGAACATTGCGTGCTGAAGCGCTTATTAGTGAGAATATTGTCGCCCGTCATAGCGTCACTACGCCTGAACAAGCCAGTGCGTTAACGCTACGACTCGACACCTCAGGTATTGCTCCTACTCCCTCCGTGAAAGACAAAGTATTTGTATACGCACAAGTGGTAGATGCTAAGGGCAATCCTGTTCGCACAAATAACATCGAGCTGAATGCTGAAGTTGAAGGCGATATTAGATTATTAAATCAGAGCCCCATTACCACATCATGGGGAGAAGGGGCATTATTAATTGAAATTGGTGAAACACTTAAAAACGCCGAAATCACGGTTACTGCCAAAGGTCTGAAACCTGCAACATTGTCACTTGAAAAGTAAGGAAAGACCCATGCATATATTAGTCACTGGTGGTGCTGGCTATATCGGCTCACATACCTGTATCGCGTTAATTGAAGCAGGCCATTCTGTTGTGGTAATTGACGACTTCTCTAACAGCCACATCGAAGCACTTAAGCGGGTAGAAGGTATTTGTAATACAGAGATCCCTCATTATGAAGGTGACGTTGGGGATGAAGAACTGCTCAGACGTGTTTTCTCCGAGCACACCTTTGATGGCGTCATTCACTTCGCCGGCTCAAAAGCGGTGGGGGAATCTGTTGAAAAACCTATGCTTTATTACCGAAACAACGTTACTGCCAGCCAGACTTTAATAGAAACTATGCATGAGGCTGGCGTACATACGTTAGTGTTTAGCTCTTCAGCGACAGTTTACGGTGACCCACAAACTGTACCTATTGTGGAAGACTTTCCCGTGGGCGCAACTAATCCCTACGGCAGAAGTAAACTCATGGTAGAGCAAATCATACAAGATTTTGCGACTTCCACCGCTCAATTTAACGGTATTATTTTGCGCTACTTTAACCCAGTGGGCGCTCACCCTTGCGGACGGATTGGAGAGGACCCTAGTGGTATCCCAAATAATTTAATGCCTTTTATTGCACAAGTGGCCGTGGGCAAGCGCTCCCATCTGGCTGTATTTGGCGATGACTACCCCACCATTGATGGTACTGGAGTGCGCGACTATATACACGTATGTGACCTAGCGGAAGGGCATGTTCGCGCTTTGGAGCAATTGCACGGAAAACCGGGTAGTCATTGCTTTAATCTAGGTACAGGTAGCGGTGTTTCAGTGCTAGAGATGGTAGAAGCCTACGAGAAAGCTAGTGACCGACCTATCCCTTATCAAATTGCCCCCCGTCGCCCCGGCGATGTGGCACAGTGTTACGCCAACTCAGGTCACGCCAAAGCGGTGTTGGGATGGCAAGCCACCCGCACTTTAGAAGACATGGTGAAAGACAGTTGGCGATGGCAGTCGTCTAACCCTAACGGCTATCTCGAAGCCTAACTGGTAGGAAAGTTAAGATGTTCTCAAAAATATTCGTAACCTCAATCGTTTTGGCTACTATGAGCTTAACTACAGCAGGCTCAAGTAGCGCAGTAAGTTTGACCAATACCACGTTACCCCCTACCCCCGTGACAGTAGAAAACGGTCGGTTGTTATGGGACAACGGCGACCAAGTCTACTTGTTTGGTGCCAACTACAGTGCACCGTTTGCCTATGGTTATCGCGCTATCGCTCGACGTGGAATCGATCACAAAGTCGCTATCGATATAGACGTGGACCATATGGCTCGGCTTAAGCTAAATGCCTATCGCATCCACGTATGGGACAAAGCCATCAGCGATAAAGAAGGCAATCTCATCGACAATGAATATCTTGAGTTATTCGATTATCTGATGATGCGCCTTCAAGAGCATGGCATTCGCGCTATCATCACTCCCATTGCATGGTGGGGAACGGGCTATCCCGAACCAGATCCCGCTGAGCCTGGATTTGCAGTGGGCTACAGCAAAAACGATATGAATGATAAGCCTGCGCTTATTGCCGCCCAGCAGCGCTATCTGACTCAGTTTATGGCGCACAAAAACCGTTACACTGGGCAACTCCTTGGTAGCGACCCTGAAATTATCGCCTTTGAGCTTTTTAATGAGCCCAAACATCGCTTAGCCCCACAAAAGAGTGCGGCGTATATCGAAACCTTAATTAAAACTGTTAAAGACGCAGGTGTTACCAAGCCTTTGTTCTATAACATTAGTGAACAAGGTGACCAGAGAGACTTTGCCAAAGCGGTATGTAACACGTCAATAGATGGTATCGCGTATCAGTGGTATCCCACTGGTTTATTAAAATACAGTGCGTTGAATACCAATGTACTGCCTGCGGTTTCAACGTATACCAACCCATTTAGCGATATCAGTGGGTGCAGTAATAAAGCGCGTATGATTTACGAATTTGACGCAGCGGATATTACAAATAGCGTAACGTACCCCGCGATGGCACGAAGCTTTCGCGACGCGGGGTTTCAATGGGCCACTCAGTTCGCTTACGACCCTGCAGTAATTGCAGACACTAACTCAGACTACAATACGCACTACTTAAACTTATTGTATACGCCAGCGAAAGCAATAAGTCTGATGATTGCCGGTGAAGAGTTTCGTACTTTACCCCAAGACTATCACGCACCTGCGTACCCACAAAGTAACCAGTTTCATCATACGACGCTGGATTACCTCACTGATTTATCGGTGTTTGATGATACTAAACAGTTTTACTATACAAACAGCACCACTCGCAGCCCTAAAGATATCGATAGCCTCACTCACATTGCTGGGGTTGGCTCATCTGAGTTAGTTAATTACTCAGGCTCTGGCGCCTACTTTTTAGATAAACAGGGCGACAAACAATGGCGATTAGAGGTATTTCCCGATGTGATCAGTTTGCAAGATCCTCATCAGAACTCCAGTCTGAACCGTGAAGTGAGCCGCCTATCAGTCAAAGCTAATAGTATGACCCTTTCTCTACCTGGTCTAGGCCAGCGCTTTGTCGTCACTGGCATCAATGAAGGCAACGACTATCAAACTCAGGCTTCAGGGGGTAATTTCGCTGTCGCGCCTGGGGTATATTGGGTATCTGCGTCAGAGGCTAAGCCTTCAGGTGACATCGACACGGCCTATTACTTACCCCCAATCAAACCAAGTGAAACCATCGTGACTCACCAACCCCAACGTCAGCGCAATCTTGGCGAGGCATTGACCTTCACTGCCGCGGTACAAAGTGTGACACCCAACCCCACTGTTACCTTAAATATACGTTATGAGGGTCATAGTGACTTTGTTACCTTACCAATGCAACAAGAAGATAAAGGGCTTTACCACGTCACACTAGAGAACGACGATATGTGGAAACTGTCTGGTAAATTGGAATACGCCTTTACCGTTACAGATGGTGATATCACAGTAACCTACCCTGATAACCAACCTGGCAAACCACAGGATTGGGATTTCCTAAATAGCGCTTACTTTCACACATTATTGCAACCTGCAGGCAGTCCTGTACTTCTCTTTGATCCAAGCGAAGCGAGAGAGACGTTTGTACCTCCGCAAAACACTGTAAGCTGGCCGGCCTCTTCGGCCATATTGGAAGGCGAAACAGTGACGCTCAAAGTCTTTGACGATAACCTACAGACTGGTGGTCCATTACTGCGTACGGATCTCCCTAAGAATGCCACTTTGATAGATCGTTCCTTAGAGGAATATGACGCTATTGCACTACGCGTTCGTTCATTAGGCAAAAGCGACAGGTTGCAATTTGGCGTTATTGCTAACGATGGGCTGGCTTACGGCACTGATTTTACTGTAAGTGACGAATGGAAAACCTTGATTCTCCCTGTTTCGGCCCTAAAACCCACTGCGACCTTATTAACTCGTGCGTATCCTATATTTATGCCAGTTACTATGGGGCCATTTGAAGAGCAATCCCCTTTGGATATTCACCAGATCACAGGGCTTCAATTTATATTACCACCACTCAAACGCGCACCTAAAAACAGTTGGCGTGGTATTGAAGTGGGTGAAATTGCACTGGTGAAGATGGAATAAGCTAAGTTACCGTACGTATCTCCTCCATTTCCAACCTCTTGCTAAAGTGATGAGTTTGGAAATGGAGTACGGGAACACCCATGATTCAGGCGCGATGACTGGAAAAGCGGATTGGGTTGGCGTCACGTAGGATAACTTTTTAACTCACCTGATTAGTGAGTCACGCTGAACTATAGATTTTTGTTTAGCTCCAAATGAGTCGCACTATCACATGATTCGTTGAGCATAACTTTACTCCACCTTTCATCAAAAAGCGGTTTAAGAAATAAAGGGTATCCATCTGCCACAAAGTTAATGTCTCTTAAGGTTTGGCTTTTCATAGGCGTAGATGTAATGTGAGTCAGCGCTTGTCCTAGCTCACTCTTAGAACACAGTAAGCGCTTTGTTCCTCTTAGCTGCTGGGACAGTTCACTGATTTGATAAACATTAAGCGCATCGAGTTCTTCTTCTGGTAATGCTGAAAGCTCGCGGTGCCCTACATAGCCAAAGTCTATTCTTCCACTTTCCAGTAGGGCAATGGTGTGCATGCCTAAGTCTTTGCCTAACCCATTTAAACGAACCACATTGTTTTTTGTAGCCCATTGCTCAACAGTATCGGCGTATACGTTATTCACATCGTTGTAGAGTACCGTTCTCAAATTATGCTGAAGCAAAGCGCGTAAAGAAATGGACTCAAAATACCCCTGCGTTGGCTGAGACTGCGCGGTATCTAATTCATTTTTCAATGAAGGCTGAAGCGCTTTTCTTGCAACAATGAGTAGCGGTAAGTTTATAGAGGTTGGCTGGGAGTAATATCCCCACTCAGCGCGTTCTTCTTGGTAAGCGGCGCCATAAAAACAATACACTTTTTGTGCGGATTGTTGATGCTGTACCATCGACCATGCGCGTTTAACCGGATAAGCTTCAAATTGGTGGTCGTAGTTATGCAGGTGTGTAGAGAGGTACGCCATGACGTCATAGATCGGCCCTGAAGTGATACTGACACCACTGCCTTCAATTCCAAGCTCGGGTGGTCGCAACCATACTACTGTAGGCTTTTTGGAGGCGCAGCTTTCCCCTTCACATTCGCCGTCTGTTTGCGCAAACAACACGCTGCTTTTAAGACACAACAAAACAAAAGCCACCAAGGTTACTACTACTGACACTGCAAAAACCCAACCTTTTACACGTAATTCTTAAAGCTCACTCATCGCGTTTATGGGAAAACAACAATGGGAATATGATGAAATTATTTTAAGGTAATCGGGGGAAGAATGGCGGGCACCAATCTCATAATTGGGCGAACTTAGCTCAAAAAAAGAGCCGCTATTAAAGCGGCTCTTAGAATATTTTCAACACGTGAACTGTTTTTGCTTAGAACGGAATGTCATCGTCGAAGTCAAAATCTGGCTCAGCCATTGGTGGGTTCTTTGGCTGACCTTGATTGCCACCCTGAGGCGCTTGATTGTAGCCACCACCTTGGTTTGAGTTGTAGCCGCCCTGCTGACCACCACCTTGCTGTGGCGCTTGGTTATAGCCGCCCTGCGCTGGAGCTTGATTGTAACCACCTTGGTTGTTTTGAGGACGTTGGTAACCACCGTTACCGCCGCCACCTTCACCACCGCGACCACCAAGCATTTGCATTTGGTCTACGATAATTTCAGTGGTGTATCTATCTTGGCCTTGTTGATCTTGCCACTTACGCGTCTGCAATTTACCTTCAACATAAATTTGCGAGCCCTTTTTCAGGTACTCTCCGGCAATTTCTGCTAAGCGACGGTACATTGTAAGGCGGTGCCACTCAGTGCGCTCTTGAACCTGACCCTGTTGGTCTTTCCAGCTTTCGCTAGTTGCTAGGCTTAAGTTCGCAACGGCGTTTCCGTTAGGCATGTATCTAACTTCAGGATCATTGCCAAGGTTTCCAACAAGAATAACCTTATTAACGCCTTTCGTTGCCATTGATGTCTCCTGTAACGTTTTTAGTGGCTTGCTGTATAACTCTTCTTAATAAGACATCAGCAAGCGCGAAAGTTCATCGAATATTAGCCGGTTAGTATACCGTATTTTATGAGGGAAAATTGAAGTTTTTCGCCACAGGTTTACGTTACTAACTGCAACACGTTCTAGAACTTAACAAAATTTATTGTCAGCGTCTTCTGAACTTTCGCGTTGTTTTTAGCTAATTTTAGCAAGGGCGTTGCGATTAAAAACGCCCTTCCTTGTCTGCTACCACCACGTAATGTAAAACGCCGCTGTAAGGATAACTACAGCGATAGATGCTACATTAAATCCGCTTGTGGTTTTGAACTGCACTTCGTTTAGGTCGACAGCGTTTTCACTGACACCTTTTTTCTCTAGCAGAGAAACAACCACAGCTAAAGCAATACAAAGCAGGAACACAAGACCAACACGGTCAATAAACGGCAGTTCAGGCCAGAATTGTCTAAACACAATGCTTAAAACAAATGAGCCTAATGCGGCCAATAGACCACCGTTTGCTGTGGTTTTCTTCCAGAACATACCTAAAACGAACAATGCGCAGATACCTGGTGTAAAGAAGCCCGTGAATTCCTGGATATACTGGAATGCTTGATCAAAATTACCCAACAGCGGCTTGGCCACCACCATAGCAATGATAAGCGCGACCAAGCTTACGATTCTCCCTATTTTTACATAATGCTGCTGTGACTCGTTGGGACGCTTATCTTTATAAAGGTCCATGGTAAAAATAGTAGAAACGCTATTTGTCATCGACGCTAGCGAGGACACAATCGCCGCCACCAAGGCTGCGAAGATAATACCTTTAAGGCCAACAGGCATTAGCGTCATTAGGCTTGGGTATGCTTGGTCCGGTTTAGCTAAGTCTGGCACAATTAGCACTGCTGCAATCCCTGGCAATACCACAATTAGCGGCATTAGCAGTTTTAGGAAAGCCGCAAACGCAATACCTTTTTGCGCTTCTTGAACGCTCTTTGCCGCCAACGTGCGCTGAATGATGTACTGGTTAAAGCCCCAATACGACAGGTTCATGATCCACATACCGCCAATCAATACAGAAATGCCCGGCAAGTCCATATAGTGTGGATTGTCTTTTGACAAAATCATGTCGAATTTCTCAGGGAGCTTGTTAGTAAGGTCAACAAAACCTTGGATGGCACCATTGCCGTCGCTGATTAGGTTTAACGCCGTATACGACAGGAACAAGCCACCAATAACCAACAGCACGACTTGAATAATGTCGGTGAGTGCTACCGCTTTCAAACCGCCGTAAAGTGAATAGGTTAACGAGAAAAGGCCTAAGAACATCATGCCGTAAACCATATCAACACCCGCGATGGTATTGATGGCCAATGCACCTAACCACAGCACAGCAGTTAAGTTTACAAAAACATAAACACCTAGCCAGAATATTGCCATTACCCTGCGCACGCGATGATCATATCGCTGCTCAAGAAATTGAGGCATGGTGTAAATTTTATGCTTTAAAAAGATAGGTAAGAAGAACTTACCGACAATAAGCAGCGTAATGGCGGCCATCCACTCATAAGACGCAATGGCAAGCCCTAACTGGTAACCTGACCCCGACATGCCGATGATTTGTTCGGCAGAGATATTGGCAGCGATGAGTGATGCGCCAATTGCCCACCATGGCAAGCTTGAGCCCGCTAGAAAGTAATCATTTGTGTCTTTTTGATGACCCTGCTTTTCGCGAGAAACCCACCACGCAATTCCGACAAGCGCGACGACGTATACCACGAACAACGTGATATCTATTGATGCTAATTTCATAGTTTTTCCCAAAGTTCTTATTTTGGGTGCGGCGATTGTTGTGCAGGGTACACAGGTGAAAAATTGTTTTTATTATTATATTGGTTGTTGCCACACCAGTGTCACGTTATTAAAACGCGTTTCGCAAAGCACTATAAATCATAAATGGATGAAAAACTCACCGTTAAACTTATCGCGTTATTGCGGGTAGTATTAGTATCACACTTTGTTTACTTTTTTTAACTAGAAATGTGCACTTTTTGTAAAAAAAAGCCGCAACCAATGGATGCGGCTTAAGGGACACAAACAATTCTAAAGAATAGGATTGTTTAGAAAGGGGAAAGGTTTGTGCATAAAGGCTGTATTTAAATCGATAATTAGGCGAACGCGCCCTGTGTAGCCGTACACACATAAATGTCAGCACTGTATCCTGTTTCATCAGAGTACTTGTCGGTCACGACTTGCTTCACCGCTTCAACTTTGTCGGTAGGTACAAGGGCCACTACGCAGCCGCCGAATCCACCGCCAGTCATGCGAACACCACCCGATTTACCCAGCACTTCACCAATGATCTCAACCAAGTAATCGATTGGGCGAACGGTAATTTCAAAGTCATCACGCATGGAGATGTGAGATTGCGCCATGGCTTCACTAACCGTTTCGATGTCGCCAGCTTTTAAGGCTTGGCTTGCTGCCAGTGTTCTAGCGTTTTCGGTAACAATATGCTTCGCGCGGCGATAAACGACCTCTGGCATATGTGCTTTAGCGCCTTCTAGCATTTCCATAGTTGCTTCGCGTAACGATGACACACCCAATAACGACGCGCCTTGTTCACACTGCTGACGACGCAAGTTGTATTCACTGTCAACCAAACCACGTTTAACATTCGAATTGATGATAACGATTTGGTGCGAGTCTGGTAGTGGTGAATGCTCAATGGCTAGCGACTGGCAATCAAGCAGCATTGCCATGCCTTCATTACCCATAGCAGAGATTAACTGATCCATAATTCCGCATGAGCAGCCTACGAACGTATTCTCGGCTTTCTGCCCTAACAGTGCAGCCTGTACGCCATCGAGGGGCAACTCATACAGCGCGCTTAACGCTTTTAATATAGCCACTTCAAACGATGCCGAAGAGCTTAATCCTGCGCCTTGTGGCACATTGCCCGTTACTAGTAAATTAGCGCCACCAAAATCTGGCATGGCCTCTTTAAGTACTTTCACTACGCCGCGAACATAGTTTGCCCACCCTTGTTCTTCGTCATAGTTAATGTCTGACAACGAGAACTGGTTTTGCTGATTTTCGTAGTCCATCGCGGTAACCACGATGTCGTTATCTGCGCGCTTTGTTGCCGCAACCCACGTTCCAAAGTTGATTGCAGCCGGAAATACGAACCCTTCGTTATAATCGGTGTGCTCACCAATGATGTTCACTCGGCCAGGGGCGTGTGCTATTAGCGTTGGCTCAGCGCCGTAATGCGCTTCAAATGTAGAAGAAAGTACTTGGTTATCCATTAGTATTCTCACGTTTCTTGTAGTGCACCGCAGGCAGTGCTTTTAATCTGTCTGCCGCTTGTTCAGGGGTCAAATCTCGCTGTGCCTCTGCCATCATTTCGTACCCAACCATAAATTTGCGTACACTTGCTGAGCGCAGAAGTGGTGGGAAGAAATGCGCATGTAGCGTCCATTCAGGGTGCGCTTCACTATCAAATGGGGCACTGTGCCATCCCATAGAGTATGGGAAAGACGTTTCAAATAAGTTGTCGTACTTCGCTGTAATTTCGCCAATGATCTTAGCAAGAGATAGCGACTGAGAATCCGAGAGCATGTGCATAGATTGCACGTCAAATCTGGGTAACAGTAGCGTCTCAAAAGGCCAAGCGGCCCAGTAAGGTACAACTACAACCCAATCATCATTTTGACACACGACTCGCTCTTGCTTCGCGACCTCTTGCTCGGCATAGTCCAACAACATAGGCGTGCCGTTTTCACCAAAGTATTGCTGTAGCTGCACGACTTTTTTCGCTGGGTCGGTAGGCACATGCTGCTGCGCCCATACTTGACCATGAGGGTGAGGATTTGAACACCCCATCATTGAGCCTTTGTTTTCAAAAACTTGTACCCAGCGATAGGTTTCACCAAGTTCAGCGGTTTGTGCTTTCCACGTGTTGACTACGTCTACGCGTTCTTCATCGGAAAGCTCAGGTAACGTTTTGCTGTGATCAGGGGAAAAACAAATAACACGACTGCAGCCTTGCTCAGTTTCGAACTGAAACAGCCCCTTTTTCTCACTGGCTTGTTCTGTATCTTGCTTAAGGGCAGCAAAATCGTTTTGAAAAACAAACGTACCTTTGTAATCAGGGTTAACTTCACCATTCACGCGGGTGTTTGTTGGACATAAATAACACGTAGAGTCGTAAGATGGCTTTTGTTCGTTGTTTGGCTCTTCTGAGGCTCCCTGCCAAGGGCGCTTCGCTCTGTGAGGCGACACTAACACCCACTCACCCAACAAAGGGTTGTAACGGCGATGTGGATCGTTGGTAGGGTCGAAAGGGGTTCCCATAATCACTCTCTCTGAATTAGCCTGCTACGCTCTAATGCGCAACATCAAATAGGGTTAAACGTTTACCCTGATAATGATATAGCAAGCTTCTACGTTTATCAATTGCGTAACAAAGAAAATTAATTGTTAAATTGATAACAAATAATTTTCTTTTGTCACTACATAACGATTTCTATGCGCTGAACTTGTATCGCATACTTGCTTTGAAGGTTTCCCCGGGTTTTACGAAACAGTTTGGAAACTCGGGCTTATTGGGTGCATCCGGGAAATGCTGTGGTTCTAAGCACAAGGCACCAAGCTGATCGTCGGTTTTCAACCCGCCAGTATAAAACTGCAAACCCGGCAAGTTAGTAAATAACGACATAGCAATACCAGTATCAAGTGCCTTTACGGTTGCTTGTGGGGTATGCTCAGGCGTATCACGGAGTACATAGTTGTGGTCGTAGCCTCCCACCCTATCAAATAATGGATGGGAATCAGATTGCTCTGCCCTTTCTTTTATTGCTGTAGGTTTCGTGAAATCAAAGGGAGTATTGGCAACTTCGACCAGTTTTCCAGTTGGCAGCAAGGTGCTATCTGCGTCCGTGACTTTGTCAGCATCTATATGTAGCAATGTATTGCCCACTTGAGGGTCGTTGCTCAACGTGAAGTAAGCATGCTGCGTGAAACTAAGCGGGGTTTCTTTATCTGTATTTGCGGTGACCACAAGAGATAACTCGTTGTTTTGATCAAGGGAATAGCATGCCTCTACATTAACAGTACCGGGAAAGCCGCCTTCCCCATCGGGACTAGTTAAGGTAAATGTTACAGCCACACTGTCCGCCGTCTCTTGGATGCTTGCCGCCCAAACCTTCTTATGAAACCCGGCTAGACCGCCGTGTAGATTATGTTCACCGCCATTTTTATCTAAGGTGTACTCTGTTCCATTTAACGCAAACGAGCCATGTCCAATTCGGTTTGCGTAACGTCCTACGATCGCACCGCGATAGCTCGGGTCATCTATATAGTCTTGTAGAGTCTCGAAAGTTTGGACACAACTTACCGATTCACCTTCTGCATTCGGGAAGTGAATTTCTTTAATAATTCCACCGTAGTTAAGCAAGGTAACTGACATGCCGTTGTCGTTAGTTAACGTAAAGGCGTTTATAACTTCGCCTTCAACTTCACCAAATGCAGATACATTTATTTTCATAACAAAATTTTTACCTTAAGACGTGCTTAGTAAACTGACGCGTTCCAACCTACCACACATTTTTTATACATTAATGAATAATGCAATCTTTCAGAATGCCTAGGAGGTTATACGTTTTCCATTCTTTTTTACAGCGGTTTGATTAACAATCATAGAAGGTAAAACCACTTAGGTAATCTAACGCTCTTCATCTCTCTAATGCATCTCAGCCCCGTGAAAGACACCTTAAGCTAAGCATTAGAATTTTATCTTTTTTTGTAAATATAATGTACGCTATGGCAATCAGGTCAATCGACACTCCACGCAATAAAACGAAGTTTGAAAGAAAATGGCAACAATAAAAGATATCGCCCAAGCCGCTGGCGTTTCATTAGCGACCGTATCAAGAGTTATTAATAATGGTCCTAAAGTGGGCAATGATACTCGCAAGCGTGTCAAAAAAATCATGGAAGAAATGGGTTATCGTCCCAACGCTAATGCGCGGGCACTTGTAACCAAACGTAGCGCATCTTTAGGCGTTGTCATTGCTGAGCTCCACGACCCATTTTTCGCTATGTTAGCCCACGGTGTGGAGTCCATTACCCGCAAAAATAACGTTCAAATTTTATTAAGTGCCGGCTCTATTGAAAAAGAGACTGAACTTCGCGCTATTGAAACACTGCTAGAGCATCGAGTAGAAGCCATGGTAGTGCACAGCAAAGCACTTGATGACGAGACCCTGATCGGTTTTGCAAACCAAGTTCCAGGCTTTGTATTAATTAACCGCTATATACCAGAGATAGCAAATCGTTGTGTATGGCTTGATAACGTAACCGGTGGTCGCCTTATGGCGGAATATGCCATCAACCAAGGCCATGAACATGTCGCGGTGATAAGCAGTCAGTATCGCATAGACGATCCTAATCATCGCCTCGAAGGGATTAGAAACGCAGTTAACAATGCGAATTTAAGCTTGCCTGAAAGCATGATTGAGTATGCTACGCCCGATCAGGAAGGTGGTGAACTGGCAATGCAAAACTTGCTTGCTACTGGTGCAAAATTCACTGCTGTTTTGGCTTATAACGATGCTATGGCATCTGGTGCTATGACCATGCTGCAGGATCATGGTATTTCAGTTCCAGAACAAGTTTCTGTGATGGGATACGATGATGTGCTGTTAGCAAAGTACTGTCGCCCCAAATTAACCACGCTGCGTTATCCCGTTGAAATGATGGCCGCGAAAGCGGCTGAGCTGGCGTTAAAGTATGCATCTGGGAGTAAACCAGAAGAAGGGTTAACCTTCAAATATACACCTACGGTAGTTAAACGAGATTCTGTAGTAAGGGTTTAACCTTCGCTTAATTTGCGATAGCTTTCATAGGACGCAAAATGAACACCCGCCATTGGCGGGTATTTTATTTAGTCATTACTAAGCCAGTTTGGTGAGTGATTAATCGTAATTCGGTGTATTCTTGAGCGACCGTATTCTAAAAATTTCATGACACGAAACTATTGACAAAAATACACGCTTGATCATTTTGCTTAAGATTTTTATCCCCAATACAGAAAATTGCCTGATCCTGCACAGCTTTACGATCAAAAAAGATTAAGATCGAGCACAGTTGCTCTACAGCGCTTGATTTAACTGACATTTCGTGATCCGACCAGAAAGTCATGAAAAGATCGTGATCTGTTGTTCTATATGGCTATTAACAGACTTACCAACAAGGTTTTCCACTACTTATCCACAACGAGTAAGGTTTCTATTACTGAGTGAATCTTGCTAAAAATTGCTTGTACTGCTCAATAGCATAGTCGCTTTTAAGCGTAGCGTTATGGGTAGCACCAGGAATAACTGAAATGTATTTCTCGCTACTTGATGCATCTTCTAATAGCTGCTGACTAATCGGGTAAGGGGTTATTTTGTCTTCCTCACCCACCACCAGCCATAGTGGTCCTTCATAGTGACGCAAGATTGGGGCTATTTGCATACTATGAACTTCATCGTGAAGCTTCATGTTTGTGAATGAATTAGAGAAGCCTGGCACCATGTTGGCAATTAAATCAGAGATGTTATTGAAAGCGCCGTCTAATACTAAAGCGTCTATCTTTCTATTTGCAGCAACATAGCTTGCGAAATAGCTGCCTATACCTCGGCCGTGAACGATAGTGGGAATTGAGGCGTCAAACGCACTTTCTACATAGTCAAACTGGGTTAACGCATCTTGTTTAATAGCGTTAATACTTAAGTCCTTCGCTTTATCACTGGCTCCTACTCCCTGATAATCGAGCCACAATATATTAGCGGGCAACTTACCCAGTCTATGAATAACGCTGTTGTTTTCGCTTACAGGCATACGATTGTCTGCAAAGAAAACAATGTTAACAATAGGGTCAGGGTAAGAAACAGCAACGCCTCTCAAAGTTAACCCAGCTTCATTTTTAACTTCAACACGGGTTATGCCCGCTGAGGTTTTGTCTTTTTGAATTGCCGCGTGTAGCTTCGTAGTATCAAGGTTTTTTTGCTGAGTGTCTTGATAAAAGAAGGCCGAAGGGGACACGTTAATTGCACACCCAATAAGTGACACACTTGCAACTACACTGATTACCGCGTTTTTTAAGCTCATCATTAAAGAACTGTCCGTGTTGAATGGTTATGGCGAAATTTTATTCAGATTATATAGGTGTAATGGTTGTGACGCTGAGCAAAAACTCGCTCAGCAAAATCAACAGTCCCACACCTATGCTAAACAAGCTGTAACAGTTTGCAACAGTTGTTCTGTTTCTTAGCGATACAAACTTTCTTATACTAAAGACAATATTACTTGCACAATTTATCTGCATAAAACAAAAATAATTTAATGAAAAGTAGAGCATTTTCCATGTCTTACGCTACATCACCAGCTCGACTTATTGTTGCCTGCTGTGCCCTACCCTTGCTTATTGCCTGCGAGTCTACGCCACCCGAGCTTGACTCATCATTAATTCCTGCATCGCAGAGAAAAGACTATCAGCTAACCATGTCTAAAGCGAAAGCATGTCCTATAAACTTAGCTGAACTGAGCGATATACGTTCGAGCAAAGACCTATTAGTTGGGAACAGTAATGTAACAGAAGACACGCTCTATTCACTGTTACAGCAAAGTTTAGAAGCGATGAATGTCAGCCCAGATATTGAAGCAGCCAACAGCGTGAAAGTAGTACTAAACCGCGCGTTTATAAAAAGCTTAGGCAGTAATATGGTTGCCACCGTGGTGCTCAATGTTAAGTACAAACCTGACTATGCCGATGAGTATTCACCCGCCACTACCTTCAGAGGACAAAGCATGAATGTGAACGCCAGTGTCAGTGAAAAAGAGAGCAATCAGATTGCTATCGATGCAATGAAAACCGCCATTGATGATGCCACCAAACGTATAAAGTCTTCACTGTTACACAACTGCGGAAATGCGCTAAGCGAACTAGAGGCGGTATAAGCCTAAGAAACTATAAAGTGAACGCGATTGAGTGCGCGTAAGCCCTAAGCTCGAACTTTCAATCAGGGTAAGATTCAGTAGATAAGCCGCGTATTGTCGACCATAAAGCACGCCATGCCACCGTCAACCGCCGCTTTTCGTCCCATGTCGGCATCTTCAAACACCACACAATGCTGTGGTGCTACACCCATTAATTCTGCCGCACGCACAAAGGTTTCAGGGTGAGGTTTACCTTGAGTTACGTCATCGGCTGTAACTAGCGCAGATAATTGGGCTAGCAAGCCGTGTTCATTTAACACCATTTGCGCGTGCTGCCTATCTGAGCCCGTACCTACTGCAATGGGCATAATTCCCTTATAGTGATTAAACACGTTAAGGGTATCTTGAATAAGCCTTGGCACATGATCTAGCCCTTCGAAAGCCTGTTTTTTATATGAAGCAACCTCTGCTGGATCATGGCTTTTGCCATACTTTGCATTCATAAGATGTACGGTTTCAAAGGTAGGAACACCACCTAAACTGTATTGGTAGTCTCGGTCGAAGGGATAACCAAACGCATCGCACGTAAGCTGCCACGCATCAATATGCGCGCCCATTGAATCGACCAAGGTGCCATCCATATCAAAAATAATGGCTTTATAGCAGCTTAGGTCAATCATAGTGTTCGCTTCCTTTTTAAAATGGTGTAGTGCTAGCCCTTCATGGTTACAATGCGATGAGCAATTATGCTGACAACACGTCTCGCGCTCTAATTGCATCGAAATCACGATCTACTTTCAGGTATACCGCGTTATTTTGACTGTTTAGTGTCACTTCTAGTACACCAGGTACTAACATCAATTCAGCTTCGATAGTGGAAACATTTGAACTATCAAAATCTCCATTCATCATCACACGCTTAACCCGGCTCACTTCTTTAACACCAAGAATAATAAAAAGCCAAAGAAGAGTGCTAGCAGCACCAATGCCATAAGCGAACTCTTGCGACCAAATATCGGTGACAAAACCTGAAATTACACCGCCCAAAAACGCACCGAAAAATTGAAAACTGGCGTAGAGGCCCATGGCCGTTCCTTTTTGTCCCGCAGGCGCAATGCTCGACACCAATGCAGGGAAATTCGCTTCCAAATAATTAAAGCCAGTAAAGAAAAGCACCACGGCAGCACAAACCCACCACCAGCTATGGTCCTCTAAACTCAGCGCCAAAAACGCGCCACCCATTAATACAACGCCGGTTACAAGGAGCGATTTAGGCGTACGCCCTCTTGCTGCTCCCATCATTACAATTAGACCTACTATTGACGCGCCTAAAATGGGTAAGTAAACCGTCCAGTGACTGTCTAGCGTCATATCAAAGTTCAGTAGCGTTACGGGCAGTTGAACAAACAACAGCGTTATCATCATATGTAGAATCATCACGCTGATATTTAAACGCCATAACTGAGAAGAGAAGATTAAGCGCTTTAGCTGGTCTTTTTGTGGCAGTGTATCGCCGCTGCTAAGCTGCACACCGTTTGGCACTACCCATTTAACCAGCGGCATGCAAAGAATGGCCAGAATACCAGTAATACCAAACACACCGGCAAGCCCGTAGCTGTTAGCAATAAGTGGCCCTAAAATAACCGCTAAATAGAACGAAAAGCCAATGGCTATGCCTATGATAGCTAACACTTTGGCTCGCTGACTTTCCCGGCTTACATCGGTAGCTAGCGCCATTATCGCACCTGCAATAGCCCCAGCGCCTTGAAGAATACGCCCAACAATCATCATGGCCATACTGTCGGCGTTTGCTGCTACAAAGCTTCCTAATGCAAATACAGCAAGCCCTAGCAAAATAACGGGTTTACGCCCCCATTTGTCAGACATCATACCCATAGGAATTTGCAGCGCAGCTTGGGTTAGGCCATATCCACCCACGGCAAGCCCTACCAACAGCGGTGAATAATCCGGGTAGTCCATTGCGGCTACAGCCAACACGGGCATAACCATGAACAGCCCCATCATGCGTAATACGTAAACGGAGGCGAGTGCAAGCGCGGCGCGTAATTCCAAAGCGTTCAAAGCGTCTGTTTCCCTCAATAGATAAAATCAAAAAAACAAAAAAGCGCGCAGAGAACACTTGTTTCTGCAGCATCAAGAATAAGGTCGCGAAGTGTAGCATAAATTGCTCTTGCGCCCACTTACCTTAAATTCGATTAATACAATTGGCGTTTTCTCCCGCTCAATGGGTCGATTTAGCCTTTTTGCCTTAATAGGGGTTTAAAAGTGGGGATAAAATCACCACTTTGCAATGTCGATAAGCGAGATCTAATCGTAAGCTTATGTCCGTGAGGTGATCTGCTTACTCCGCTTACAGTATAACTTGAATGTCATATCACTTTACTTGACACCTATGGCATACTGATTCTTTTTCTCTCATTTAGGCTTCAATGGATAAAATCGAAATTCGCGGTGCTCGCACCCACAACTTGAAAAACATCGATTTAACACTGCCACGAGACAAACTGGTGGTGATAACCGGCCTTTCTGGCTCGGGTAAATCGTCTCTTGCATTCGACACGCTTTATGCAGAAGGTCAGCGTCGTTACGTTGAATCTTTGTCTGCCTATGCTCGTCAGTTTCTATCTATGATGGAAAAACCAGATGTTGATCATATTGAGGGTTTATCACCAGCAATATCCATTGAGCAGAAATCAACATCGCATAACCCCCGTTCAACGGTGGGTACCATCACTGAAATATACGACTATCTGCGTTTAATGTTCGCGCGAGTGGGTACACCACGCTGTCCTGACCACGATGTGCCGCTAGATGCACAAACGGTCAGCCAAATGGTCGATAAAGTATTAGCGATGCCCGAGGGCAGCAAGCTAATGCTGCTAGCACCTATTGTTAAAGAGCGTAAAGGCGAGCACGTTAAGACACTGCAAAACCTATCTGCTCAAGGCTTTATTCGCGCGCGTATCGACGGCGAAGTGTGTGACCTATCTGATCCGCCGCCTCTCGATTTGCACAAGAAGCACACCATTGAAGTTGTGGTTGACCGCTTTAAAGTGCGCGACGATATGGCACTGCGTTTGGCTGAATCATTCGAGACGGCGCTCAGCCTTGCTGGCGGCAACGCGGTTGTGGCTGATATGGACGATAAAGACGCAGAAGAAATTGTGTTTTCTGCTAATTTCGCCTGCCCACACTGTGGTTACAGCATCAGTGAATTAGAGCCGCGCCTGTTTTCATTTAACAACCCAGCGGGCGCATGCCCTACCTGTGACGGCTTAGGCACAAGACAATTCTTTGACCCCGCACGCGTAGTCGGCAATACCGAATTGAGTCTGTCTGGCGGCGCTATTCGCGGATGGGACAAGCGCAGCTATTACTATTTTCAAATGCTACAGGCAGTAGCAGACCATTATCAATTTAGCCTTACCGCGCCATTTGAAGAGCTCGATAAAAAGCACCAGGACATTGTGCTTTACGGGTCTAAAGGCAAGTCGCTCTCGTTTAAGTACATAAACGAGCGTGGCGACGTGATGGAGCGTAAGCATCCATTTGAGGGCATTATCCCTAATATGGAGCGTCGATATCGCGAGACCGAGTCAAACTCGGTGCGAGAAGAGCTAGCAAAATATTTAAGCCAGCAGCACTGCAGTAGCTGTAACGGCACCCGTCTGCGTGTTGAAGCACGTAATGTATTTATACAAGACACCAACCTGCCAGCCATTGCTGACATGTCGATTGCTGACGCGTACGGCTTTTTCGAGACACTCAACCTTGAAGGCCAACGTGCTCAGATAGCTGAAAAGATTTTGAAAGAAATCATGGACCGCTTGCGCTTCTTGGTAAACGTAGGTCTTAACTATCTTTCTATGTCGCGCAGCGCCGATACCCTATCGGGCGGTGAAGCTCAGCGCATTCGACTGGCAAGTCAAATTGGCGCAGGCTTAGTGGGCGTTATGTACGTGCTGGATGAGCCCTCTATCGGTCTTCATCAACGGGATAACGAACGCTTACTTGGTACGCTTACGCATTTGCGCGACCTGGGTAACACAGTTTTAGTTGTAGAGCACGACGAAGATGCCATTCGCGAAGCCGATTACATTGTAGATATCGGCCCGGGGGCGGGTGTGCATGGTGGTGAGATTATCGCCGAAGGTTCGCTTGAAGATATCAAAAACAGTGAACACTCACTTACTGGAAAATACTTATCCGGTAGAGAGAAGATAGATATCCCCGCAACACGCACGCCGGTAAAAGACGACAAGTGGCTAGAGCTTTTAGGCGCTACCGGCAACAACTTGAAGTCTGTTGATTTGCGTATACCTACCGGTGTAATGACCTGTGTGACGGGTGTATCGGGCTCGGGCAAATCAACGCTGATTAATGACACTTTCTACAAAATTGCGCAGCGCGAGCTGAACAAGGCGACCACGTCTGAACCGGCACCACATAAGTCGATGACAGGATTAGACCAGCTCGACAAAGTAGTCGATATTGATCAAAGCCCTATCGGCAGAACACCGCGCTCTAATCCGGCGACTTACGCTGGTATTTTCACACCAATTCGCGAAATGTTCGCCGGCACTCAAGAGTCTCGCTCACGGGGTTACAAGCCTGGCCGCTTTAGCTTTAACGTAAAAGGCGGTCGCTGTGAGGCGTGTCAGGGTGACGGCGTAATTAAAGTGGAAATGCACTTTTTGCCAGACGTGTATGTGCCTTGTGACGTGTGTCAGGGCAAACGCTATAACCGTGAAACCCTTGAGATAAAGTACAAAGATAAGAACATTCACGAAGTGTTGGAAATGACGGTGGAAGATGCCCGTGAGTTCTTTGATGCTATCCCGGCTATTTCACGTAAATTGCAGACCCTCATGGACGTAGGCTTGTCATACATTCGACTAGGCCAAGCAGCCACTACGTTATCAGGTGGTGAAGCACAGCGCGTGAAATTGGCGAAAGAGTTGTCAAAAAGAGACACTGGGCAAACACTCTATATCTTGGATGAGCCAACCACCGGGTTGCATTTCCACGATATTAAACAGTTATTAGCCGTCCTTCACAGGCTGCGCGATCACGGTAATACCGTTGTGGTTATTGAGCATAACCTAGATGTGATTAAAACCGCAGACTGGATTGTTGACCTTGGACCCGAAGGTGGATCCGGAGGTGGCCAGATTATTGCAGAGGGAACACCTGAGCATGTGGCACAACAAGAAGTTTCACATACAGGTCGATTCCTGAAACCCATGCTCACACAAGCTTGAGCCGGTAACGAGGTAAATCCGTTAGCGTAAAGCGCACTCGTTTTCTATTTTGCTGTTGTGTAATTTACACAGCAGCTTGTAAGAAGTGCGTGATGACGTTTATTTACACGTTTTTCCATGCTGGTCAGAGCTTGTATTGGCAAATCATACGTTACGATGATTTTTGTGTATTTTTGCAGTAAGAATTGCTGGAGCGACAACTAATGAACCAAACGCCGCCATTAGCCTTAGTGAAAACATGGTATCACCTACTGTCATCATCAGAAGACAATGATGTGAAAGCACGCGCACAAGAAATGCTGTTAAAAGCCTTCGAGTCGCCTGAGGCCATCGCGATTTATCTAAAAGAACACAATATCCTTAAGCACTGATCAAAAAAGCCTTAGCGTAGTAAACGCTACTACGCTAAGGCTTAGTGTTTTTCATATCGAAAAAAGAATAGAAAAGGTTAAGCGTGCTTCGCCGCTTGAATAGCTAACCCTTCGCACACCGAGTTGAAGGCGTCATTCTCTAATCGCGGTAAACCGGTAAGCAGGTTTTCATACAGCGCATCAACCACGATTGGCGATAAACTCATACCACCTGTGATCATCACCACTTCTGGCTTTTCACTGCTGCTTTCCAAGCATTCCACCACTAGCGCTTTTACTTTATCAAGCCAAGGTTTTAAAGCCTTTTTAAGTGACTCTTGCGAAATCTCCACGTCAAAATCATCCTCGATATAGTGCAGCGGCAAGGTAATATTCTGTTTACTTGACAGAAGTTCCTTGGCTAATCGAGCCGAGTTCACCACACGGGCAGACAACTTGTTCTCCTGCACAATAAGCAAGCGTTCTAGTTGGGCAGGCTCTTTAATCACAGACATGGTTTGAGAAATATCTAACCCATAATCGTCAGAGAAAAAGCGAGTAAGAGCAGGAATGTTATCAACCGCACACATATCAGAGAAGTAGGTGGGTGGAACAGGAAGCCCGTTAATCATCTTAAGGCCCATTCCCATTTCTGGGGCAATAGCCTTAAGCACCAAGCTTTTGTCGCAATCCATGCCGCCTAAACGTCTGCCTGTTACTGACAGAACATCCTCTTTGCGATCAAGCTGGTTGGAACGCTCTGGGGAAAGCTTAATACAACAAATATCCGTGGTACCCCCACCAATATCGACAATCAGCGTAGTGGTATCCCTTGGTAGAGTTTGCTCAATTTTATACGCCGCGGCGATAGGTTCATCTAGGAAATTAACCCCTGTAAACCCAGCTTTCGTCGCCGCTTCAGTCATAATTTGAATGGCTTGCGCGTTCCCCTCTTCACCGCGGGTGCCGTGAAACTTAACAGGACGGCCAATAACTGCATTATTAACAGCCTTGCCTAGCTGCTGCTCTGCACACTGTTTAAAGTACGCTAACTGCTTAGCAATAATACCAATGAACGCTTGTTTTTGGTCACCGTCTAGCGAGGCGCCTAGAAAGTTCTTAGGTGAATAAATTAGACGGCCTTTGTCCGGCATTTTAAGAAAGCGCCTAAACCCTTCTTCACCAAACGCAAACTTGCCGTGCTCTACTAAGCGCAGCAAAGGAATTTCGTCTAGCGACATGGCATGCATCAATTGCGCAATAGCTTTACGCTGTAATGCAGGCTTGTTGTGCAAATCACCGCGCAGCGAGTCGATACGGTCGCTATACATCGCCTGTTCTTTTGGATCTTTTGCCGAATAATAGCCGTCCTTCGCCTTATCTATTTGCTCACTGATAACGCGCTGTAACTGCGCCACTTTCGCTTCAACCATGGCATCAGGAGGCGGCGGCAGTTCATCTTCAAAATAGATGAACACCGAAGAACGGATTTTGTTACCCTTCTTATCTAACGGGTCAAGTTTGATGTGCTGATGGGCCGTTCCATCAAAATACACAACCTCAGAATTTGATGTACCGTAGTCAATCCCAATCGCAGTCATAGTATGTTCGCTCAAAAAGTTAGAAGCGGATTGTAATGCAAAAGCTTTTTGAGGTCACACCCCTGTAAGCTAATCAAAACACAACGATTTACCCTAAACACAATCGCTTTTATAAGGGCTACTGCAAACTCCCGCCTATAATGCTAAAGTGGAAATCAAACTTATAACAAAGCCTACAATAATTTATGAGTAATACAGCACCACTTATCACTTCTTTTGACGTGCGTTTTTGCGAAACCGATGCCTTACAACATGTTAGCAATACGGCGTTAGTTACGTGGTTTGAAGCAGCCAGAGAGCCTATTTTCAGAATGTTTACCCCTGAACTAGACTTACAAAATTGGCCGCTAATTTTAGCCAGCTACAAAGTCGATTTTTTAGCTCAAATTTTTTATGGCAAACCGGTAACGGTGAAAACCTATATTAGTCGATTGGGTAACAGTGCATTCGACGTGTTTCAAGAGTTATGGCAAGACGATAAGCTGTGCTCAACAGGCATTACCACCATGGTGCATTTTGACTATAAAACACAGCGCTCTGCGCCTATACCGGATGAAGTGAAATCAGAACTACAGTCTCACTTTAAAGAAGTACCAACTCAGTAATAAAGCGCAGTACGAGGTCTCCATGAGCGATTTAATTGAAGTTATTGATGATGTGTTACCACCAGAGCTGTGCAAACAACTCATGGAACGCTTTGAAAGCAGCCCTAATTTATCTCAAGGCCGCACCGGTGGTGGCGTCGACTTAGATAAAAAGCGCAGCATGGATGTATCGATAAGTCGCAACCCGGAATTTAAAGACTTATTTCAACAAGTGATGCAGCACACTGGGCAGCAGCTGGTCTCCTACATTGAAAAGTACTATTTTGCGCTTGTTGGGCCCATTGGCTTAACCGTACGCCATCCCAAAACTGGCGAACCGGTGAAAGTAACAGGTGAAAATTTTGATGAAGTGGGTAAACCCAATTTGGCTAATTTGGTGAATTACCTGTTTCGGGTTGGCGATGTAAATGCACAGCGCTACACCGCGGGCAATGGTGGCTACCCATACTGGCATTCAGAAGTCTATCCACAGCTTCAACATAACGATGCGCTGCACCGCGTGTTGCTGTTTATGTACTACTTAAACGATGTGGAAGAAGGCGGCGAGACGGAATTTTATTATCAAAACCGTGCGGTTAAGCCTAAAGCAGGCCGAATGGTGATTGCGCCAGCCTACTTTACTCACACGCATCGCGGCCAAATTCCAAAAAGTAACGACAAGTACATTTTAACGTCTTGGCTTCTGTTTAACCGCGCTGAACAGATTTATACGCAGGGCTAGCTTAACGATAACTTCGTGATGATGTGCTCTAGCTCGCTGTACTCATTTTTGTCGATAGGTAAGAAGGGTGCAGGTAAGCTAGGCGTTTCACAATAGCCCAAAATTTCTGCCGCGGCTGCAACCACACGCAAGCCGCCGCCATTGCGCGCAAACATGCTCCATATTCCGCTTAACGCTTGTGACTGAGCCTGTGCATCAACAGCATTACCAGACTGAGCGGCGTCGATTATGCGCATTACAGTTCGCGGGAATATCCCCCCTATAACAGAAAGCCAAAGGTCACAACCTTCACTCATTCCTGCTGCGCCAAAACTATCACCACTCACGCCTATAGCAATGTGTGCAGGCATTATCTCTCGTAATGATGCTAATCGACGAGCGCCTTCGCTACTGCTTACTTCAGAGGGTGGGATATCCTTGCTGGAACTATTATCCATTGAGCTCTTGGCAAACGGAGTACCGGGTATTTTAATCGCCCCGATATTCGGCAATTTGCCTATGCGGCGGTATAAGTCATCGCTGAAGGTAAAATTAGTCACGCGAGGATTTTCGTAAACGCAGATAGGCACAGATACCTCGTGACTCACTGCCTCATATAGGCCATACACTTCTTCTTCGTTAAGCACTTGATAGGAAACGGGTGCTAACAGCACAGCATTAACACCTGCTTGCTGCACAGCTTCAACGTTTTTTAGCACGTCATAGGTTCTCAGCGCCCCAACGCCTGCCATAACAGGAATGCCATTTGCGTGGTCGACGGCGAGCTTGGCTACGTCGTACTTTTCCCCTCGCGTTAGATAAGGATACAGCCCAGTAGAGCCTATCGCGCAAATTGAATCTACATTCGCCGAAGCCAAATTCTCAACAAGCCCTTTAAATGCTTTATAATCAATAACTTCTTGTTTGAATGGAGTAATGGGAAACGCTGATAATCCTGTAAACACCTGATGTCCTTTTTAAACGTTTAATGCTTAAAACCCTTCTACGGCTTCGCCTTTCAAACGGTAACCTACAGACGCAATGTCGCCTTTCCAACCGTCAGTCGACAGTTCGCCGGTTACCCAAATTGCATCATAAATATTATCTATGCGCACACCTTCTTCAAATTTTACGTAAACAATTTGATTAGACGGCGGCGGTGGTACGTGAATACAGGCTCCGAAATATGGAACAAGTAAGAACTCAGTGGTTAGCTCTGCCGTACCTTCTAGCGGCACAACAAAACCCGGGATTTTCACCCGTTTACCATCAAAGGTATCGACAACGGGTGCGTCAGGCTGAAGCTGACTCATCTCGCCATTGTGTTGAACTGAAGGTGGCGCGAGCTCATTAAAGCCCTCGGGCACTAGGTCTTCCCAATATACTTCAGTAGGAGTTTCATCTGCCAGTGCGTTGAAAGTTACAACCATCATTATTACGGCAAACAATGAAGTCATGGATAATTTATGGTGAATCATACTGCTCTCTATCGTTGAGTATTTTGTTCGCTTTTTTGTATCGGCTTTTGCTTGTCGTTTTCAATCTTCACTTTTTAGCCACATACAAAAAGGGCTGGTATTACACCAGCCCTTTGTATCATCAATTTAAAGCAGCGTGAATTATTCTGCTTCGAAACGCGCGATGCTTGCGGTAATTTCTTCTTTTGCAGCGGCTGCGTCTGCCCAACCGTCAATCTTCACCCATTTGCCTTCTTCAAGATCTTTATAGTGCTCGAAAAAGTGCTCAATTTGCTTAAGAAGAAGCGGAGGAACGTCTGCAATTTCTTTAACGTCACGATAGATAGTAGAAAGCTTGTCTACTGGTACCGCTAGTACTTTTGCGTCTTTACCAGACTCGTCAGTCATGTTTAGTACGCCAACTGGACGACACTTGATAACAGAACCTGCAAGTAGTGGGAACGGAGTCATTACTAGAACGTCAACCGGGTCGCCATCTTCAGACAACGTGTTGTTCACGTAACCGTAGTTAGTTGGGTAGTGCATGCAAGTTGCCATGAAACGGTCAACAAATAGTGCACCTGTGTCTTTGTCTACTTCGTACTTCACCGGGTCAGCGTGTGCTGGAATTTCGATGATCACATTTACTTCGTCTGGTACGTTTTTACCAGCAGAAATAGCACTCAAGCTCATTCTTTGGTCGTAAGTATACGGTGACAGCAGCAAAATAAAAACGCTTTACGACCCATGTCGTACTAATCTCTTTATTTTTCGTTAAATTTTGCTGCTTTTTAATAAACAAATGACCCTAAAGGGCCATTTTTTCATTACTTCGCGTTATCGTTGTAGCTTAAACACATTTCAACTTCGTCTTTAGAGCCGATAATACACGGTACGCGCTGATGAATTTCTTCAGGCATAACTTCTAGAATTCGGCCAGTACCGGTTTCTGCTTTACCACCAGCTTGCTCCATCAAAAATGCCATTGGGTTGGCTTCATAAAGCAAACGCAATTTGCCAGGCTTAGACGGGTCTCTGTTATCGAATGGATACATAAAGATACCGCCACGGCAAAGCAGACGATGAATATCACCCACCATTGCCGCTACCCAGCGCATATTAAAGTCTTTACCACGTGGACCTTCTTTACCTGCTAAAAGATCGGCAACATATGCCTGCATTGCCGGTTCCCAATGACGCTGGTTCGACGCATTGATAGAGAATTCTGAGGTTTGCTCGGGCACCTGAATATTCGGGTGAGTAAGCAGGAAACCACCGTGGGTTTTATCAAGTGTATAAATATGCGTACCGCGACCGGTAGTCAGCGCTAGCATTGTAGACGGGCCGTAAAGCACATAGCCTGCAGCTACCATCTGCGTTCCGGGCTGTAAGAAAGCAGATGGGTCGTCTGGTTTCATCCACTGCGGTGCATGGGTGATAGAGAAAATAGTACCGATTAGGCTATTAATTTCCGTGTTTGACGAGCCGTCTAATGGATCGAAGCTCACTAAGTAGTTACCATCTGGGTTACACGGCACAACGTCATCTTCTTCTTCAGACGAAATGGCTTTAACGTAGCCAGATTCCCTTAGCGTGTCTTTCAAAATGTGGTTAGAGATAACGTCGAGCTTTTTCTGTGTTTCGCCCTGTACGTTTTCTGAAAGACTCACGCGGAAAGAAATTTCTTTACAGCCCGCTAGCAGTGTACGAATGAGCAGAATTAACTCAAGTGGTGCACCGTCTTGTTGCAATTGGGAATTTAAACGTTTCATTGAATGTAAGCCTTTTTTTCGTGTGTAGGGTGTTGTGCTACCAGTCGCTCAGCTTTCCTTACCGGCGTTTGTCTGAAGCACACACAGGTTTTAAACCTGTGGTTAGATTGTAACCGTGTTCTTGGGTAAGTGGAACACGCCAGTAAAATGTCATACACACACCATACCAGTTTGCACATCATAGATTCTTAGGTGTTTAGCGTATTACAACGGCTTAAGGCATTTATTGAATGATTAAAATTGAATTATCTATAGGCCACGGGGTTCTGATACAGTACCCCAATAACATGATAATTCATTGAGAATGCGCTATGCATGTACATATTTTAGGCATTTGTGGAAGTTTTATGGGCGGCATCGCCGCTATTGCTAAATCACTCGGCCACAAAGTAACAGGGTCTGATAAAAACGTTTATCCGCCCATGAGCACCCAGCTTGAAGCATTAGGCATCGAGTTGACCGAAGGTTATTGCGAAAGCCAGTTTGATCCAGCGCCAGATATGGTAGTAATTGGTAACGCGATGTCGCGCGGTAACCCCGCCGTGGAATACGTGTTAAACCGTAATTTGCCCTACACCAGCGGCCCACAGTGGCTGCTTGATAACTTACTAAAAGATCGTTGGGTCATTGGGTTATCAGGTACCCACGGTAAAACGACTACTAGCAGTATGGTCGCATGGATTTTAGAACACGCGGGTCTTAATCCCGGTTATTTGATTGGCGGCGTACCAGAGAATTTTGGCGTATCGGCTCGCGTGGGTGAAAGCCCCTTTTTTGTCATTGAAGCTGACGAATACGACAGCGCATTTTTCGATAAGCGTTCTAAGTTCGTACACTATCGTCCAAAAACCTTGGTAATTAACAACCTTGAGTTTGACCATGCAGATATTTTTGCTGACCTTGGGGCTATTCAAACTCAGTTTCACCACTTGGTGCGCATGGTACCTGAAAACGGGCTTATTCTTACGCCAAACAGTACGCCCGCAATTGAGGATATGCTCAAGAAAGGTTGCTGGTCTTCTCGCCAATCGTTGGGCAAAGAGTGGCATGCAGAACTGTTAAAGAAAGACGGCAGTGAATTCAATGTATTACATAACGGCGTTATCGTCGGAACCGTAGCATGGTCGCTCTTAGGCCAGCACAATGTAGACAATGCATTAATGGCCATAGCTGCCGCCCACCATGCAGGTGTTACCTTACCTGATGCCATAGAAGCGTTATCATTTTTTAAGAATGTTAAGCGGCGTATGGAAGTGAAAGGTGAAGTAAACAACATCACCCTTTATGACGACTTTGCACACCACCCTACTGCAATTGCGACTACACTTGATGGACTGCGCAAGAAAGTGGGTAATGCCCGTATTCTGGCTGTGCTAGAGCCGCGCTCTAACACGATGAAAATGGGCGTGCACAAAGATACGCTGGCAAACTCGCAAAAAGCCGATGAAGTATACCTTTACGAACCTGAAGGCATGGACTGGTCGTTAGTTGAATCGGTAGCGCACAGTAACGCACCTGCCCACTGCTTCAAAGATGTAGAGAAGATCGTTCAAGGCGTTTGCAACGTAGCACAACCAGGCGATCATATTCTTGTAATGAGTAACGGCGGCTTTGAAGGTATTCATGGCCGTATACTCGATGCACTGAAAATGAAGTCCAAACTATAAGAAAGACAGCTTAAAACGAAGTAATACCCGATAAACAAGCTTTGCTATGCTTGTTATCTACAGAGGCTAAACCATGAAACACGACAAGCAAGTCACGCTTGCTATCACAGGTGCATCAGGTGCACCTTACGCGCTAACACTTTTGAAATCGCTGGTTAATGCAGATTACCAAGTGTACGTACTTATCTCTTCAGCAGCAAAAGTAGTATTTGCCACTGAAGAGAATGTGAAAATCCCCGGGCGTCCCGAAGATGCAGCTGCGTTCTTTACCGAGCATTGCAATGCAAAACCTGACCAAATCAAGGTATTTGGAAAAGAAGAGTGGTTTTCACCGGTAGCGTCTGGCTCGGCTGCTCCGGCTAAAATGGTCGTATGCCCGTGTTCTACAGGTACACTTTCGGCCATTAGTATTGGCGCAAGCGACAACCTGATTGAGCGTGCAGCAGATGTCGTTTTAAAAGAGCGGGGCCAGCTGATTCTAGTTCCCCGTGAAATGCCACTTTCTTCTATTCATCTAGAAAATATGCTCAAGCTTTCGCAAATGGGTGCTACTATTATGCCTGCAGCGCCTGGCTTCTTTGGTAGATTTTGTGGTGGCGCGCATACTAGACCACCTAGGTATTGAGCAGTCTCTTGTCGCAAGATGGGGCTACCAGTCTTCCAAACATTCTGAGGATTAACCATGTTCGCGTTTGCAAACAGGATTTGCGCAGTTGCGCTGAGCACGCTATTTACATTGTGTATTTCATCACCCGCTTTCGGATGGGGGCAAACCGGTCACCGAGTGACTGGCGCTATTGCCGAGCAATATCTTAGCCCTCTTTCACAAGCTGCACTAATGGAGTTATTACCACACGGTTCGTTGGCTGAAGCCTCAACTCACGCTGACGAAATGCGTTCTGACCCCAGCGAATTTTGGCAGAAAACCGCTAGCCCTTGGCACTATGTATCTGTACCTGAAGGAAAGACCTACGAAGAAGTTGGCGCACCAAAGCAAGGTGATGCGGTTACCGCGTTAAAGCAGTTTACTGAAACGTTAAAAAGCGACACCGCCACCATTGAAGAAAAGCGTCTGGCCCTTCAGTTCATTGTGCATATTATTGGCGACCTTCATCAGCCGCTTCATGCCGGAAACGGAACTGATCGTGGCGGTAACGATGTAAAAGTGCGCTTCTTCTGGCAAGACTCTAACTTACATCGCGTGTGGGACTCGCAAATGCTAGATCAGCGCGACCTGTCTTATTCGGAGTGGACGTCTTGGTTAACAAAAGCTATTACGGCTAAGGATATTCGCAGTTGGGCCACCACCGACCCTATGGTGTGGATTGAAGAAAGCACCGCTATTCGCGATACCATTTATCCTGATGACGCAAACAATATGAGCTATGACTACTTATACAACCACCTGCCTACTGCTAAAAAGCGTTTGCAGATGGCGGGAATTCGCATTGCCATGTATTTGAACAACGTGTTTGACGAAGCAGAGCACTAGTCAAAAGTTGAGCTCGATTAGCATCTCATAGTTAATCGAGCTGATACACTTCCAACCTTAGCGCTTCAAGAGCCTCTGTCGTACTACCTACATCTGCTGATTTCATAAAGTCTCTCAACAGTGTCATGGCAGGTTCTGCGAATTCGTGAGGCACGACCCTATCGAAATATGGACTTGTGCTTTCTGCCGTATTTAACTGCTTAGCGCCCATATCATTAAAGTAATTCGGAAAATGCTCACTTCCCGCCAAAGGAGAAAATCCCCCTGCGTGAAGATTAAATCGCGACTGGGCCTTGTGTGTCGCCATGAACGACAAAAATTGTCGCGCCGCTTTTTGCTTCGAAGAACTAGCCCGAACAAAAAACACATCCAAAGGAGCTAGCTCAATGGTTTCTTGACCGGGACTGAGCTCTGGGAAAGAAAATATCCTAATTTTTGACTCTGCACTTTCAGGAATACGAGAGCTTAGAAAATGTCCAATTAACGTAACGCCTGCCAAGCCTCGGTATAGATAAGGCATGGGATCATACCAGTCCATGTTCTCTCCCGTATCCATGAAATAACCCTTATCAATGAGTACTTTCCACAGAAGAAAAACCTGCACGACTCGCTCATCTTTATATGAGACACTGCCTGATAACAGTTCGTGGTGAAAGGACTCTCCATAAAGCCGTAAACTAATGAATTCAAACCAGCTTGTTAATACCCACGGCGCATCATACCCAATGGCTATGGGCGTAATACCTTTCTCTTTTAAAGCCTGACAGAGGCGAAGAAATTCGTCCCACGTATTTGGTGCAGCAAGTCCCAGAGAATCAAAAAGCTCGGCATTATAAAAAAAGGACCACGGATAATGGGATACCGGAATAGCGTAGAAGCGGCCATTAAGGCTAACTTGAGAGGACACCGACACTCTAAACGCATCTGTTAGTCGCTGTGCTTGCCAAATGTCACTTATGTCGCTCACCCATCCACTGCGAACAAGGTCGAGCAGCCGCTCGTCGCCATACCAATAAAGTACGTCTGGCCCTTCACCCGTTTTAAGCCATTTGAGAACTTGCTGCTTATACTTATCGGTATGTACGCCCACCGCATTGAGCGTAATATCAGGCGCTATTTTGGCAAATTCTTGCTCAATGTCAGAGATTAAGTAACGTTCGTTAACGTTATCATTCAGCCATCCGACAGTAAGCGTCTCTGCCTTTGAGGGCAACGCCAACATCGCCAAAAAAACGGTAAGACAAAAAGGATATAACCCGTAAATTGCTCGCACCAAAAGCCCCTGCTTAAACTGAGTTTGCAGAACTTATCGGTTAATAAACGCCAGGTGCGCCCCTAAAATTACGCGCTATTTATGGCACTCAGTCCAGATCGAGAGGTTCAGGAGAGAGAATAACGCCCGTGCTATCAGCATACAAATGATCTTCTGGTAAAAACGTAACGCCACCAAAGTTAACGGGCACGTCTACCTCACCAATACTTTCACACTCAGCATTTACTGGAATGGCGGCTACCGCCAAAACACCGATATCCAATTCGGCAAGGCTATCAACTTCTCGCACGCTGCCGTATATCACAACCCCTTCCCAATCGTTGTCGATTGCAACTTGAGCAGAGGATGCATCGAACAGTGCACGACGGCTAGAACCACCGCCATCAATAAGCAGTACTTTTCCAGCACCGGGCTGAGCAAGTACTCGGTCGATAAGGCCTCTGTCTTCAAAGCATTTAATTGTGGTAATTTCACCACCGAAAGAATACCGGCCACCAAAGCTCGCGAAAATTGGATCTACCACGTCTACGCTATCAGCAAACAAATCGCATAATTCAGATGTGTTGTATTCCATCGTTCTGCCTTACTAAAATTGAGAAGACTAAAATTAAGTGAAAACAAAGCGCTGCTTACGCTTCTAAAACTAGCATAGCATTAAATGTGGCAATGCAAACGTTTGATTTCACGCCTTTCGTCGAATTTTCTACTTTTTTCAAAACTCATCAAAACTTGCTCTCCCCTCCCCCAAATGAGCACATATTTTGCTTAGCTTTTTGTCTTTTACAGCCATTCCCAATATCTGTTCGCCAGGACAAAAGAAAAAGTAAAAGCGAAGCTCGCTGTCAAAAAAGTTTCTTTTTTTCGTCACCCACTGGTCACAGATGAACTTTAGCCTGTGCAGTAATTAACCGATAGGGGACAAGGCGATGTTGATTAAATCCTTGACCAAATACGATACTGACTTGTTTTATCGCCTGTACAAACTGACGCAAAAAAGAGACTGCAGAAGTATTATCTGGCTGTCGAAAACCGGCGATGGTTACCTGTACCTTGTTATCGGTGCGCTGCTTTGGGCATTTGAGCCTGAACACGGTGAGCTTTTCCTCTACACAGCGCTGATGGCTTATGCGCTGGAATTACCCATTTATGTGCTGCTTAAGAAAATGTTCAAGCGCCCTCGCCCTTGCGATTTTCTAATGAATTTAACAGCACATGTCACGCCTTCTGATAAATTTTCTCTTCCTTCAGGCCACACGGCAGCAGCCACATTGATGGCGAGTATAGTGGCTCATTATTATCCGTCGTTTGCGGTATTGGCTTACAGCTGGGCCGCGTTAATTGGTCTTTCACGTGTGTTACTGGGTGTTCATTACCCGTCAGACGTGATCGCAGGGACGCTTCTAGGCGTTACAATAGCAACGTTGAGCATTTCTATTCTGGGGTAGCATGAGATTATTGTATGGTGTGCAAGGCACCGGTAACGGACACATCGCCCGTGCGCGAATAATGGCTGCAGCTCTGGCACAGCGCGATGACATTAACGTTGACTTTGTGTTTACAGGTCGTCCCCCTGAGAAGTATTTCGACATGGAAATATTCGGAGAATACCGAACCTTTACTGGCCTGAGCTTTATCACCAAAGGAGGCCGGGTTGATAAATGGGCGACCGTTAAAGATGCAAATGTAAGCCAGTTTATTAAAGACGTGAAAGCCTTTGATACCAGCAACTACGATTTGCTGGTCAATGACTTTGAGCCCGTCACGGCGTGGGCAGCTAAACAACAAGGTCTACCATCTATTTCGATTAGCCATCAGGCTGCATTTGCCTACGACGTCCCTAAAAGTGGCAACACGATTTTCGATTCCTTGCTAATGAAAGTATTTGCGCCAACAGAGATTCAACTAGGTGTGCACTGGTATCACTTCAATCAACCGATTATTCCGCCATTCGTTGCAGAAAAGCCGATTGTGTCTTCGGGAAATGGTCACGTTCTTGTTTACTTGCCTTTTGAAGATATTGAAGATGTTCAACAAATGTTGGAACCGCTAAGCGATCAGGTTTTCGAATGCTTTCACCCGAACATCGATGAAGCGAAAGAAGTGGGACATATTCATTGGCACCCTACATCTAAGAAGCACTTTCAAAAAGCCCTACAGCACGCCAGTGGCGTAATCGCCAATGGGGGGTTTGAGCTATCGAGTGAGGCACTTCAACTGGGCAAGAAGCTGCTTATAAAACCTTTACACGGCCAATTTGAGCAACTATCGAATGTGCTTACGTTAAATAAATTGGATTTATGCCAAACCCTGTTTCAACTTGATACCGACATTGTTGAAGAGTGGCTAGAAGCTCCTGACAACGAAGCAATTGCCTTTCCAGACAACCCCAATATTCTTATCGATTGGCTTAAAAACAAAGACTTTTCTGATACGCAAAGCCTGTGCGATGCGCTTTGGAAAAACGTTCGATATGGCGATAAAACACAAGAACGATTATTGGCTCTTGCAATTTAACGCCGCAATGCGATGATAGCGGCATTTGTCGTATTCTTCGCGGGATTTTTCGTGCTTAAAAAGTCAGTTGTTTTCTTGCTAACACTCACAGCATTATGTGGCTGTGGTTACAAAGGGGCGCTCTACATTCCTGAGGCGCCTGCACAAAACACGTCTGCTGAACCAGCGTCTTCTGAAAATGCAGAAACCGGCGCCGACTCTGACACCAATAACACTTCACCCGTAACTACTTCTGGAGAGCTGAACTAGTGGATTATTTCGCCTACAGCCAAGGTCAGCTTCATGCTGAACAAGTGGCTGTTTCTGATATTGCAGCCCAGCATGGAACGCCGGTTTACATCTATTCACGTGCAACGTTAGAGCGTCACTGGCACGCATTTAATGATGCCATTGGTGAGCATCCTCACCTTGTGTGTTACGCGGTAAAAGCGAATTCGAACATCGGTGTATTAAGCGTTCTAGCCAAATTAGGTTCAGGCTTTGATATCGTTTCAGCAGGTGAACTCGCTCGCGTAATCGAGGCCGGTGGCGATGCAAGTAAGGTAGTATTTTCAGGCGTTGGTAAAAAGCATGATGAAATTCGCTATGCGCTAGAACAAGGCATCATGTGTTTCAACGTAGAATCAGAGCCAGAGCTTCATCGAATTAACCAGGTTGCAGGCGAAATGGGCGTGAAAGCCCCTATTTCACTGCGCATAAACCCGGATGTGGATGCCAAAACTCACCCTTATATTTCTACAGGTTTGAAGGCAAATAAATTCGGTATTGCTCGTGAGCGAGCGCTTGCTACCTATGAATTGGCCGCATCGCTACCTCATTTAAATGTTGTTGGTATGGACTGCCATATCGGCTCGCAGCTCACAGAAATCGGCCCATTTGTAGACGCCTTGGAGCGCTTGCTTCTGCTTATTGATGAATTAGCTGAACGCAACATTATCATTGAACATTTAGATGTGGGCGGTGGTCTTGGCGTTACTTATAACAACGAGCAACCACCTCATCCTAAAGCCTATGCACAAGCCATGGCTGAAAAAATGGTAGGCCGTGAAAACCTAAAGCTTATTCTTGAGCCAGGCCGCGCTATTGCAGCAAACGCCGGTATTTTAGTTACCGAAGTTGAATTCATTAAAGAAGGTGAAGAAAAAAGCTTCGCCATTGTCGACGCTGCAATGAACGACTTGTTACGCCCTGCACTTTACTCAGCATGGCAAAAAATTATTCCTGTAAAAGAAGAAACTACGGCAACACCACGTATTTACGATGTAGTAGGCCCTGTGTGTGAAACTGGTGACTTTATAGGAAAAGATCGTGAATTAGCCATTGAACCAACAGACTTACTTGCAGTTCGCAGCGCCGGTGCCTATGGTTTTGTTATGGCGTCAAACTACAACAGTCGCTGTCGTCCAGCCGAGATTATGGTAGACGGTGACAAAGCAATTGTGGTTCGTGAAAGAGAAAAACAAAAAGATCTCTGGCAAGGTGAGTACAAACTTCCGTAAACTAGAGACAAACTAACAAGATAGATGCGCGTTTAATGCAGGTTCAATTTTCTAAAATGCACGGTTTGGGTAACGATTTCATGGTTATTGATAACGTTACTCAGAACGTCTTTTTCTCTAAAGAAAAAATTCAGCAACTGGCTAACCGAAACTTCGGCATTGGCTTCGACCAGCTGTTGATGGTGGAACCGCCTTACGATCCTGAACAAGACTTCCACTATCGTATCTTCAACGCGGACGGTTCGGAAGTAGAACAGTGTGGCAATGGCGCACGCTGCTTCGCACGTTTTGTTAAGCAAAAAGGTCTCATTAATCGCAACAAAATTGTCGTAAGCACCAAAGCTGGAAAAATGGTGCTGTATCTTGAGAAAGATGGTCAGGTTACTGTGAACATGGGTAAACCTGAATTCGAACCTGCGAATATTCCACTTAAAGCCAATAAGCAAGAAAACACCTACATATTGCGAGTCGGCGAAAGCACGCTATTCATTGGATCGGCATCGATGGGTAACCCACATTGCGTGATGGAAGTCGACGACGTTGATACTGCTAATGTGGCCGAGATTGGTCCGCTTGTTGAAAAGCACGAACGCTTCCCTGAAGGCGTAAACGTTGGCTTTATGCAAATAATCAATGAGTCACATATTAAACTTCGCGTATTTGAACGAGGTTCAGGTGAGACCTTGGCCTGTGGTAGCGGCGCTTGTGCAGCGGTTGCAATTGGCCAGATTCAGGGTAAATTAGGAAAAGACGTGCGGGTGGACTTACCCGGAGGCAGTTTACGTATACGCTGGCCTGGCCCAGATAACGTGTTAAAAATGACAGGGCCTGCTGAGCACGTGTACGACGGACATATAAATCTATGAGCGAATTATCAGGGCAGTCTAACGCTACGCAATTGATTGAGCCATTTAACGACACAACGGAATTGTCGAGTACCGATGTGCGCGCGTTCTTGTTACAAAACCCTGAGTTCTTTGCCGAGCACCCCGACCTTCTTGAAAAAATTAAGCTTCCCCACGAGCAGAAAGGCAGTGTTTCACTGGTAGAAATTCAAAGCGATCAGCTTCGAAAGAAAGTTAGGCAGCTTAATTTTAAACTCAATCAGCTGGTGAGCATCGCTAAACAAAACGAAAAAATATATCGCGTTTACACCGATTTAAACGTGCAGCTTCTGCGCTGTGAAAGTGTTGCCGAAGTTCAGTTTACTTTGGAAGATGTGCTTCAAGAGCGTTTACAATTGTCGTCGGCGGTCATTAAAAGCTTTAAAGGTCCGCACGCGATCCCTGAGCTACAGCAACGTTTATTTACTGAAAAACGTTTTAAAAATACCAACTTTTTCTTTGGTCGATTATCTCAGCACGAACGCCAGCTTCTTTTCGGAGAAAGCCCTGCGGAGTCTGTAGCGCTAATGCTGCTTGGTGACAACCGTGAACTCGGTATTTTAGGTATTAGCAGCAGTGACGCCAGCCACTTCACTCCAGATATGGACACCTTGTTACTTCAACAGCTTCAGCAAGTGCTTAATATCATCTTGCCTGAAATGATGGGATATTAGGTGTAGTGTCTACGGACGCATTGATAAGCGAGCCTTGCCAGCAATGGCTAGATAAGTTTCTGCTACATCTACAGGTTGAGCGTGGGCTATCTCTTCACACCATCAAAAACTACCAGCGCCAGCTTACCGAAGTTGCAAAGTTACTTGGGCTTTACGAGTGGTCGGGACTAACGCCAAGCGACATAAAGCGGGTAATGGCTGATGCAAAGATGTCAGGGCACAGCCCGCGCAGTATAGCATTGCGCCTATCGGCACTTAGAACCTTCTGCCAATATCTTATCGATCATCAGCAACTATTCAGCAACCCTGTAGAAGGTATTCAAGCTCCGAAGCAAGGGAAGCCATTGCCTAAGCAACTAAGCGTGGATGAAATGCAGCAGCTTCTTAATGCCTCCCCCCGAAGCAGTGACGACGATGAGGGTATGCAATTACGTGATGTGGCTATGTTTGAGCTACTTTATGGCTGTGGACTGCGCTTAAGCGAACTGACTGGGCTTAATTTGGCCGACTGTCTAAAGGACGGTACGGTGAAGGTCATGGGTAAAGGAAGTAAACAGCGAATACTTCCGTTAGGCCGACACGCACAAAAAGCACTTAACGCGTGGTTAAAGGTACGCCCTGCCTACGCATCACCATACGAAAGTGCGGTCTTTGTGAGTAAGCGCAAAACCCGTATATCCAATCGACAAGTCGCTAATCGCCTCGATAAAATGGCAAGCGAACAGTCGCTGTCACAAAAAGTAAGCCCTCACAAACTGCGCCATTCCTTTGCTACCCACGTATTAGAATCCAGCGGAGATTTGCGTGCGGTTCAAGAGCTATTAGGTCATGCTAACTTGTCAACGACACAAGTTTATACCCATCTGGATTTTCAGCATCTCGCTAAGGTTTATGACGCGGCTCACCCTCGCGCACACAAGAAATAACGCTACTAGAAGGTTTCCCCATGCAGTTTTTCAGGTCTATCAATAACGTCGAGGCTATGACCTTCGACCTTGATGACACCCTTTATAATAATGAACCTATTATTCGACGCGCAGAGCAAGCCCTTCAAGCGCATATTGCTGAACATCACCACCAGGCAGCTAAGCTAACATCACTTGATTGGCTACAGCTTAAACGTGCGGCTATCGCCAAAGACGCGCGGTTGGCTTCTGATATGGGGCAGCTTCGTCGCGTTGTTTTAAGCGCTGCACTATCTGGCACGCCAGCAAACCAGTTATCAATAGTCCCTACAGAAGACACTGCATTACGTGCTGCTGTAGACAGCTGCTTTAATTGTTTTTATGACGCAAGAAGCGATTTTGCATTAGCTAGTAGTGTTCACCACACCCTCGATAAACTTAGCCAGCATTTACCGCTCGTTGGTATTACTAACGGCAATGTAAACGCGCAAAAAGTAGGGTTAGACCGTTATTTCACGGCGATCTTACACGCCAGTGTGGAACGGCCCATGAAGCCTGCTCAAAACATGTTTGATGAAGCGGCCTCACTGGTAAAGGTAACGCCGTCGCACATTTTACATGTGGGCGATAATATTATTAAAGACGTGTTCGGTGCCATTAATGCCGGCTATCAGTCGGCTTGGTTTGCATGTAATCGTCCAATGCAGTTGAAATTTGAACCCGTTTCAGTACTTCCACACGTTCAGCTTGATTCATTAGAAGAGCTTATTCAATTTGTCTAGGCGCTATTTATCTCGAAAATACAGACCTTTACTACTCATTCTTTTGCGGGATGTGAACCTTTGAGTAAGCCGCATTCTTAAAGGTCTTGAGAGCCGCACTTAGGGCGTATAGATTTTAACGCTCACTCGTTATACACTGAAAACTGAAGTCGTAGTTTTTGTGTCCTCATGGAAAAACCTGCTATCTCGAAGTCAAGGTCGCAACAAGCGTCCAAGGTAGATAAGCCAACCTCGAATGTTCATGAACATGCCGAGACAGGTCGTTCTTTTTGGCCGTTTAAGCCACTGTCTGGCTTGTATCAAGATGTATTTATTATCTTGTCTTGGATTGCCATATGGCAAATTGGACGCATTGTTGAATACACTGAACACGCCAGTGTTTGGTTTCCTGCGGCAGGCTACACCCTTGCATGCTTCTTAGTTTTAGGTTGGCGCGCGGTAGTGCCTATTATGGTGGCCGCCATGGCGATTACCGTCTGGAATGGTCATAACTACTCGCTGCCATTAAGTAACGTAGAAATGATGTGGGGCGGCGTGTTATTCGGCGTTGCACATATGCTCCCTTACTATGCAGGAGCCAGTGTTCTCGGCCATCTATTGAGAAAACCTGACGTCACCACACCCCAATTAATCGTCTCGTTCTTAATTATCGGCTGTATTTCGTCGTTAGTTGCCACACAACTTGTCATTGGTTCACTTGTTCTCACTAATCAGATGTCAGCAGCGGATATTAAAGAGGCAATGCTGCCCTTTTGGATAGGGGATATGGCTGGTGTTGTAGTGCTTGCACCTCTTTTTGCTGGCTTGTTAGTAAAAATAAGTGCGGCTTCTAAAATAGACCTCTTAGCATTTTCTAACTGCGCTTCATCCGATTTACACAGCTACTTTAAAAAAGTGGCAATCAATTTGGCCCTCATACTATTCGTCATGTTACTGGCAAAACTTACCCAGTCTCGTGACAGTGCATTTGCTATCTTTTTTCTCGCCATTACCCACATGTGGATAGCGTGTACTGAAAGTACAAAGCGCAATGTTATAAGCCTTGCAATAAGCAGCCTATGCATTGTTTTGCTGGTGCATATATTCGCCTTAATGGATTACGTCAAAGTGTATCAGTTTGCACTCAACGTTATTGCAGCCAACGCGTTGTTTGGTATAGCCATTCCTCAGTTACAAGCAGACAATGCTCTGCTCAAAGACCGTGTTTTTGTGGATACCTTAACCCAAGCTTATACGCGGGAGTATTTGGCCCAGCGCAGCGCACTTGAAATGGCTCAGAGCCGTGAATCGGGAAGCTCGCTTTATTTCGTTATGTTTGATTTAGATAAGTTTAAACGTATTAACGACGAATTAGGCCATGTAGACGGCGACAACGCATTGCGCCGACTAAGTCAGGTGACGAAGGATATTGTGCGTAAAGCGGATGTTTTTGCCCGTTTCGGCGGCGACGAATTTGTACTGCTTCTGCCTAATATCAGCGAGCAAAACGCCCTTAATTTGGTGGAAAAAGTACGTGAAGGAATAAACGCAATCGTTATTTCAGACGTGTCATTATCATCGAGCTTCGGCGTCACTCTTATGCAGCAAAGCGATACACTCGAGACGCTCATTCAGCGCGCCGATCGCGCGCTCTACGCATCAAAAGAAAAAGGCGGCAACACAATAACCCTCAAATAATGGGGTCAGAGTACATTTAATCGCTCAAATACGCTGAAGACGAAAATATACTCTGACCCCGTTATTACGAAAGCAGAAATGTACTCTGACCCCAATTTTATACGTGGGAGTTATCTTCTAGTACGTTTTGGCGCATGGATTCACATGGGCTTTGACAAACCGGTCTCCCAACCACTTTAGCTGGAACACCCACCACAGTAACGTGAGCGGGAACACTATTAAGTACAACGCTACCAGCGCCTACTTTTGAGCCTTCACCTATCTCAATATTTCCAAGGATCTTGGCGCCAGCGCCAATTAACACGCCTTGGCGAATTTTAGGGTGACGGTCGCCCGACTCATTACCGGTACCACCTAATGTAACGCTCTGCAAAATAGATACGTTGTCTTCAACCACTGCAGTTTCGCCCACTACAATGCCAGTTGCGTGGTCAAACATGACGCCTTTACCTATACGCGCAGCAGGGTGAATATCTACACCAAAGCTTGCCGAGTTGCGGCTTTGTAAGAATAAAGCAAGCTGGTGACGACCGTGCACCCAGAGGTAATGCGCCATTCTATGCACCTGCACAGCATGGAAACCTTTGAAGTGAAGTAAGGGGGTAAGGTAATCGTTGACCGCCGCATCCCGCGCCTTAATCGCTAGAATGTCAGCAATAGCCGCTTCGCTGATACCAGGTTCAAGTAAGTAAGCTTCATCGAAAACTTCACGAATGGCGAGCGCAGGCATAACGTCGTCTGCCATTTTGTTCGACAGAATAAAGCTTAGCGACGATTCAAAGTTGTGATGTGCAAGAACACTGGCATGCACATAGCTAGACAGCAAAGGCTCTTTTTCAGCAACAACTTGCGCTTCTTGTTTCAGCGTAGACCAAAAATCGATGGGCGTAGTAAGTGCGGTCATGAGCATGTCCCGTTATATAAAAATGCTGTGTTCTATAAGAAAATTGAGTAAGCAATCTAACTTGTTCCTTGCTGGGCATATCTATGCTGACAAAAGGGAACGCGTAAAAGTTTACCTGAGTTTGATGTGATGCAATACCGATGTAATACCGACCAAGCGCATAATTCGATCAATTTATCGAATTAATTCGTTATAGCTAATAACCGTATCGTACATGTATACATCGTTAAAGCGCTCTGCTCTCTCGCTGCGTCTAACTGAGTGCTTCCATTGACTTAATAGAACGTTCAGAGCGCTCGTATCTTTCATTAAATAATACTTAAAATCATGATTGCACACGAACGTATAATGCCGTTGAAGTTTATCTTCACTGGGGAAAAACTGGACTGTATAAATCAACAGGCAGGTGGCATAATAGCGCGCTGCTGAATGTATAACACTATCAACTAACAGGTACCACACTATGGATGTATCTCGACTGCTAGACGAGCTAAACGACAAACAGCGTGAAGCAGTAGCAGCCCCACTATCTAACGCCCTAGTTTTAGCTGGCGCGGGCAGTGGTAAAACCCGCGTATTAGTGCATCGCATTGCGTGGTTAATGGAAGTCGAAAACATCGCCCCTTTTTCTATTTTGGCAGTGACCTTTACCAATAAAGCAGCCAAAGAAATGCGCGGCCGAATAGAGTCGTTGATGGGTCGCAGCCTGCACAATATGTGGATTGGTACCTTCCACGGGCTTGCGCATCGCTTACTACGCGCGCACCATGCAGAAGCCAACTTGCCTGAGAATTTTCAGATAATTGATTCGGACGATCAATATCGACTTATTCGCCGCATTCTGAAGGCCATGAACCTGGACGAAAAGCATTGGGCGCCTCGTCAAATTCAGTGGTACATAAATGGCAACAAAGACGAAGGCTTGCGCCCTCAGCACATTGAAACCCACGGCGATCATATTCAAAAGACCATGCGCGAAGTCTATGCGGCATATCAAGACGCTTGTGACCGTTCAGGCTTGGTAGATTTTGCTGAACTGTTGCTACGCGCACATGAATTATGGGCTAAAAACCCAGAAGTATTAGCCCACTATCAACGTCGTTTCCGTGCAGTGTTGGTAGACGAATTCCAAGATACCAACAATATCCAATACGCATGGCTTCGTATGCTGTGTAGTGGCGGTAATAATAACATTATGATTGTTGGCGACGACGATCAGTCTATTTACGGCTGGCGCGGCGCGAACGTAGATAATATTCAGCACTTCCTGAAAGACTTCAACGAGCCTACTACTATTCGCCTTGAGCAGAATTACCGCTCTACAGGAAACATTCTTAAAGCGGCGAACACGGTTATCGACAACAATACGGGCCGTTTAGGGAAAGAGCTTTGGACGGAAGACGCGCAAGGCGAGCTGATTTCTGTATATGCGGGTTTCAACGAGCTAGATGAAGCGCGCTTTATTGTTTCGAAAATCAAAGATTGGCTTAATCAAGGCAACGCCCTCACTGATACCGCTATTCTTTACCGAAACAACGCCCAGTCTCGAGTACTGGAAGAAGCCTTGCTGCACGAAGGACTGGCGTATCGCATATATGGCGGTCTGCGCTTCTTCGAACGCCAAGAAATTAAAGACGCCCTTGGCTATATGCGTATGGTGAGCCACCCGCACGACGATGCAGCTTTCGAGCGTGTAGTAAACACCCCAAGTCGCGGTATTGGTGAGAAAACCTTATCGCAAGTGCGCGACACCGCGCGAATGCACAACTGTTCAATGTGGCAGGCGTGTCAGTTGCTCATTAATGAAGGTGGCTTCAAAGGCCGCGCGCTAAACGCTATGCAAAGCTTTGTGTTGCTAATTACTGAGCTAGAGCAATCCACGTTAGATGAGCCCCTTGACCAACAAGCCGATAAAGCTATTCGCCAGTCTGGTCTGTACGCCATGTACCAAGCAGAGCGCGGAGAAAAGGCCCAAGCACGACTAGAAAACTTGGAAGAATTGGTTACTGCATGTAAAACCTTTATCGTGCCTGAAGAAGCCGAAGAAATGTCGCCTCTGGCAGCCTTTCTAGCTCATGCGTCGCTGGAAGCAGGTGAAACCCAAGCGGATAAAGACCAGGATGCCGTGCAGATGATGACCATTCACACCGCTAAAGGCCTTGAATTTCCACTGGTATTCTTAGCAGGTGTAGAGGAAGGCATGTTCCCTAGCCAAATGACTAACGACGAGCCAGGTCGAATGGAAGAGGAACGCAGACTTTGCTATGTTGGTATGACCAGAGCAATGCAAAAGTTGTATATTACTTATGCAGAAAGTCGTCGACTCTATGGCCAAGATAAGTATCATACTGCTTCTCGATTTATTCGCGAAATGCCTGCAGACTGCGTTGAAGAGGTTAGGCTGAAATCGACTATTTCGCGGCCCGTGCACAACCGCTTTAGCCAAGCGACGTCGCACGCCAGTTTTGAAGAAACGGGCTTTAGTTTAGGTGAGCGAGTTGTACACCGTAAATTTGGCGAAGGGATCGTACTTAACTACGAAGGGAGTGGTGAGCACGGTCGAGTTCAAGTAAACTTCGACGAATTTGGCAGCAAATGGCTGGTACTTGCTTACGCAAAGCTGGAGAAAGCGTAACATTATTAATAGGCAAGGTAGCCTAAACCTAAGTTGAAATGTATGCAGCAACACGTGCTGATCATCGAAAATGGTGAAGGCAACCTTGAACTTATAGCGAAATTAGTACGCCGGGCAGGTCTTACCCCCGTTGGCGCAACGTCGCTGACAGAAGGCAAAGCACGGTTTTCGCAAAATATGCCGGAAACCTTTCTGTGTGCTATTGTTGCATACTCGCTTCCCGATGCACCAAAAGGCGAAGCCATCGACTTTACAGTTGAGTCTTTCATTCCCACCATTGCTACAACAGAAAGTTTAGATAGCGCTATTCGCGATAAAGTCCTAGAACGTGACGTTGTCGATTACATTCCCAAAGAAAATTCGCAGAACTACGACTACCTCAATCGTCTTATTAGCCGATTAGAAAAAAACAAGTCTACTGGCGTCGTCGTCGTAAGCACTAATCGGGTGTTGCGCTCAAAAACCGTTTCATTACTTCAGCGCCACAATTTTATTGCGTTTGAATGCCTAACGGCTACAGACGCTATGCAATGCTTGTCTGAACACAAAAACGTACGTCTTGTTATCACTGACAACACGTTACCTGATATGACAGGCACGCACTTTGTCGCCAGTTTAAGAAAAGCCTTTTCGAAAGAGCAGTTGGCAATTATGGGCGTTGCTGGAGGCAAAGGCATGTTAATGTCTGCGCACTTCATTAAAAGTGGTGCAAATGACTTCTTACGAGTGCCCTACTGTCATGAAGAGTTCTTGTGTCGTGTGATGCAGAACGTAGAATACATTGAGAGCGTTGAAGAAATTCGTCGTGTGGCCAACACCGACTATTTAACAGGTTTGCCTAACAGGCGCCACTTCTTCTACATGGTTACTGTACAACACCAAAACCTGTCTGAAGATCACGCTCTCGCCCTTATTGACCTAGACTTTTTCAAATCGATAAACGATACCCATGGCCATGACGCAGGTGACATTGTGCTAAAAGCCATGGCGGCCCTTATTGAGTTTTATTTTCCAGACGAAATTATTTCCCGCTTTGGTGGCGAAGAGTTTTGTATATACATGCCGTCAACACCACTAAAAGAAGCCTGTGAGCGTTTAGACGACTTCAGAAAAGTGGTGGAAGCGGAAATTATTCAGCTGCCTAAAAGCGACATTAAAGTGACCTGCAGTATTGGGGTAAGTGGCGCCCACACTCAGCGCGTAGATAAGCTACTAAGCCTTGCCGACAAGCAGCTTTATGCCGCCAAAAATAGTGGGCGTAACCAAGTGAAGTGCGAACCACCAGATGTTCCTCAGCAAGAGCAAGCTTCACTGCTTTAGCTTTTCACTCAATCAACTGCCGCTTAGCTGTCCGACGTTTAATTAAAGACTTGTGCGCAAAAGCCCCTACTCCACCGCTAGCTTTCGCGCTTTACGCTGACTGCGGTAATTAACTAGCGAATCTGCACTAAACAAGATAAGCGCAAACCACACAAAGCCGAAGGTTACCAAGCGCGACTCTTCAAGCGGTTCGCCGTACAGGTAAACCGCCAGAATGAACATAAGCGTTGGGCCAATGTACTGAAAAAAGCCCAGCGTTGAATACATTATGCGCCTTGCTGCAGCGGTAAAACAAAGTAGTGGCGCGGTAGTTACAATGCCAGCCGCTAAAATAAGGGTATTTAGCGTGGCGTCGTTATTAAATAAGTTACTGTACTCAGAGCCAAAGAAGACCCAGTAAATAATAGCGAATGGCGAGAGCATTAAAGTTTCAATGAATAGGCCGGGTAGCGAGTCTACAGCCACTTGCTTGCGCAATAAGCCATACACACTAAAACTTCCCGCAAGCACCAGGGCAATCCACGGCACGTGGCCATAAGAGAAAATAAGAATAGCCACGCCAATAACGGCAAGCCCAACGGCTACACGCTGTAAGTTACGCAACCTTTCACCTAAGAAAAGTCGCCCTAAAAATACGTTGATAAGAGGGTTGATGTAATAGCCAAGGCTTGCATCAAGAATATGGTCGTTATTAATTGCCCAAATAAACAAGAGCCAATTCGCCCCGAGTAACAACCCTGCAACGAATAAAATCTGCATAACGCGCTTATTGCGAAAGGCGGCGCCCACTTTGGGCCACTGCTTTAGCGCGGCTATAAGCCCAACCAAAAGCACCACAGACCAAATTACCCTGTGCATCAGGATTTCAGCTGCCGGCAATACCATCAACTGTTTGAAATAAACAGGTGCGACACCCCACATGCTATATGCGGCAATTGCACAAATAACGCCGACTTGAGCGGCACTGGCTTGCTTAGACAAGACTGACTCCAACGAAATTCGGGGGAAGAAGGCGCGTATTGTTTATCAGGTTAGGTGAATTCACAACCCTTAACGCTTTCCAATGCGGCAAAGGACGTGTTACAAGCGGCATAATTAATGAAACGCAATTAACAAAAAATGAAAAAGCCCCACTAAATGTGCTCATTCAATGGGGCCTAAGATGCGTTCCTCATGAAAAAACAGGACAAGGTTTATCGCGGGAATGGTGCTACAGCAGAAACAGTGTGCCCAAACCTAAGAATGCTACAAAGCCTACAATGTCGGTTACGGTAGTCAAAATGACCGACCCCGACAGTGCTGGGTCTATTTTCAGCTTGTCCAATATTACAGGCACAAATACGCCTGCAAGTGCGGCGGCTACAATGTTGAACAGTATGGCCAAACAGATAACCAACCCTAACATGGCATCGGTAAACCAAAAATAAGCAACAACGCCAATTACCAAGGCCCAAATCACGCCATTTACGCCGCCTACTTTAAGCTCTTTCACCATCAGCGCCCGTAAGTTGGCAGGCGTGACCTGCCCCAACGCCAAGCCGCGTACAATCAGGGTTAGCGTTTGACTACCTGCAATGCCTCCCATACTTGCCACTACCGGCATCAGTACCGCAAGGGCAACCACTTGTTGAAGGGTGCCTTCGAACAATCCAATAAACCACGAAGCTAAAAATGCGGTAAGCAAGTTAATGCCAAGCCAAAGGGCACGATTTTTCGCACTTTTCGCCACAGGCGAGAATAAATCTTCGTCCTCATCCATACCGGCCGAAGCCATCACTTGGCGTTCGTAAAACTCGTTAACCAACTCACTTGCAGAGGTCACATCTAATCGGCCGAGAAGCTTATTGTTTTCGTCAACTACCGGCAGCGACGCAAGCCCAGAACGTTGAACAAGTAGCGACGCATTCATAGTGTCGTCAGCCCCTTGAATGGTCGTCACACTTTCTTCTGACAAGTCGAATAGCGACACGTGATCTTGCGCATTGAAGAGGTGGCTAATTTTAACCAGCGCGGAAAATTGACCTGAGCGGTTCACCAAAAAAATGCTGTCACAATGCTGAGGTATGTCACGTCTTAATAAGCGTAGCCCTTCGCGCACTTTCGCGTTCGAAGGTAACACTAACTGCTCGTGGTTAACCCAGTGCCCTATTTGGTTATCGGGGAATTGTGTCGCTTCTCTGAAGTACTTACGCTCTTTAGAATCTAGTGATTCATAGGCCATGTCGACTAGGCGTTTTGGCAATGAATCGAGTAGTTCCAGTAAATCTTCTGCGTCAATATCAGCAAAAATAGATGCCCATTCGTCGTGCGGCGTATTGTCGATAAGAATTTCACGGGGGTCGCTACGCATCTCAACCAATACGTCGAGCTTACGGTCGCGAGGAATGCCTTCCCATACCGCCAAACGTTTTTCTACGGGCAACGATTCTAACAGTGATGCGATGTATACCTCGTCTTGCCCCGCAAGGGTGGCTAACAAGGTCGCCGGATCGTCACCCATACTTTCGGTAACAATCTCTTCAATTAAATCTGGTAATGGCTCTGCCATGCTACACCTCCCGTTAATACCGCTCACTTCCTTTACACAACGTAACAACAGGCATTGTGGGATGATGCAAACCTATTAAGACACTGCTATCCCAGCATATATGTACCCGTGCCAAAGGCTATATGATCGCCTTTTTCATTGTGCAATTCCATTCTACAAACCACTAATTTACTGCCCTTGCGTATAATCGTGGCTGTCGCAACAAAGCGCTCGCCTCTTCCCGGCCTTAAGTAGTCAACGCGCATATCGACCGTGCCCATGGTGGGCAATCTAACTTGAAGGTCCGCAAGGTGTTCACGTGCGGTTTGTTTGATGGTTTCTACAATTGAAACTAAACCACCGATGGTGTCTAGCATAGTCGCTGTTACACCGCCGTGTAGGATTTTTTGCATTGGATTGCCGGTTAGCGCTGGTTGCCAATCAAGGTGCAGGGAGATCTGTGTATCCAGCCCCTCTCCTTCGGTAACAAATTCCAAGCCCAGCAACTGGTTAAACGGCATAGTATCACGAAAAAGCGCAATTACATGTTTAATCATTAGTTCATGGTTTAGTGTTTCGCTGCCCTTAGCTTCGTCTTTATTAGTCATTTTGTTATCCACTCGCTTTCCTTGATGAATTGATATTTGTAATGTGCTTATAAGCAACATTACTACCGAACGTAAGTTTGACGGAAATTCATCCAACCCATGATATTGAATCAAAATAAATTATAAGAGCTGCTGCCCCTCTGATCAGGACTATCGCTGAATTTTAGTCTAGTTTTTTAAATTGCCCCGTGAAGACGTCGCCAAAAACGCGTAAAATCCAGCGCCATGACAACTGCAATAGCTCCATCAGAATTAGCGCCAGAAACGCAACGTGTAAAAACACCAGAAACTGTCTTAAAAGATGTATTTGGTTACGATGCTTTTCGCGACGGTCAAGGCGAAGTCATTCACCAAGTATGTGAAGGTAAAGACGCACTTGTTTTGCTTCCAACTGGTGGTGGCAAGTCGCTGTGCTATCAAATTCCTGCGTTAGTGCGCCAAGGCACCGCTATTGTTGTGTCACCACTTATATCGCTTATGCAGGACCAAGTAGAACAGCTTAAAGCGCTGGGCGTAAAAGCTGCCTATCTCAATTCAACGCTAGAAACAGACGAACAAGCACGCATAAATGACGCACTTCAAGCAGGAAAGCTCGACTTGCTCTACGTGTCGCCTGAGCGTTTAATGCAGTACTATTTTCAGCAGTCGCTTGCGCACGCCGACATTGCCTTATTTGCCATTGATGAAGCGCACTGCGTTTCCCATTGGGGGCACGATTTCAGGCAGGATTATCGCGCTCTGGGGCAAATAAAATCTCGCTTCCCCTCTATTCCTGTTATTGGACTCACAGCGACTGCAGATTCAGCGACCCAAGCAGACATACTGACGCAGCTAAACCTTAACGACCCGCTGGTTTATAAAGGCAGCTTCGACAGACCTAATATCCGCTACCGCGTAATGAGCAAGTATAAAGCGTTTGATCAAGTTGTTGCTTACGTAAAACAGCAAGAAGGTAGTGGCATTATTTACTGTAACAGTCGCGCGAAAGTCGACGACCTGCACGCTAAATTATTCAGACAAGGTTTTCGCTGCGCGGCCTATCACGCGGGTATGGACAACGACGAGCGAGAGCTGGTACAGCGCCAGTTCCTTAACGATAAAATTGATATTGTGGTGGCCACCGTTGCCTTTGGCATGGGTATCAACAAATCGAACGTGCGTTATGTGGTTCACCACGATGTTCCGCGCAGTGTTGAAAGCTATTATCAGGAGACCGGCCGAGCGGGGCGAGACGGCTTGGAGTCTGAAGCTTTACTATTGTTCGACGAAAAAGACGCAGCCCGCGTAAAACAATGGATAGAGCAAGGTGAAATAGCCGCGCGAAACCAAATAGAGTTACAAAAATTTGCGGCTATGGAAGCCTTTTCAGAAGCGCAAACCTGCCGTAGACAAGTATTGTTAAACTACTTCTCTCAGTTTAGCGACAGCGCCTGCGGCAACTGTGATATCTGCTTAGACCCACCTAAGATGATCGACGGATTGGTGATTGCACAAAAAGTTCTGTCGTGCGTACTTCGGCTCTCACAGCAAGCCTCTAGCCAGTATGTCATTGATGTTTTGCGAGGCAAGCAGCTTAGGCGTCTTCAGGAAGCAGGCCACCACCAGCTTTCCACATACGGCATAGGTAAAGATAAGTCGGATAGCTACTGGCACAACATTATCAACCAGCTTGTTCATAAAGGCCTTATACGCGTTGATATTACCGCTCATGCCGCGTTGCGCTTAACCGAGGCTGCTCGGCCTGTGCTAAAAGGTGAAGTAGCGGTTCAGCTTGCCGTTCCGCGACTTGAATTTAAGCCCGACAAGAAAAAAGCAAAACAAGCGCCTGCCAATTACGATAGAACGTTGTTCACCCGTCTTAAGCACTTACGCAAAGTGTTGGCCGAAGAAAATGAAGTGCCGCCGTATGTGGTATTTAGTGACGCCACCTTAGTGGATATGGCGTGTAAACTCCCCACTACGCGCAACACCTTGCTTGATGTAAGCGGCGTAGGCCAAACCAAACTCGAACGCTATGGTGAGGCTTTTATCCAGCTTATTGATGATTACATAAATCGAGAGCACTGAGGGCTTGCAGGCCAACTAGATTCTGTTTTCCAGCTGGCCGCAGGGTTTGCACAAAGTAAAAGTGCACGCAGTAGAGATAAACACACTAGGCGTAAGCGTATTCCCCCCCTTTCTCAAGCGCAGCTTTGTAGGCTTCTCTGGCATGAACCCGTTTTACGTAACCTTGTATGGCAGTAAAGTCTTTCGCACGCCCGCTGGCTACCAACGACTCTAACGGAAATATCATTTGAACATCAGCGCCGCTGGGTGCGTCACCCGCAAACCAAGTATTTTTCGATAAGTAAGATTCCACATAGCGTAAGCTCTGCGCTAAATTAGGGCCATAATAGGCATTTAAAATACCGTCTATCAGTTTGTTAGTAATTGGCTTAATAAAAAAAGGCTTCGAACCTTTTTGACGCGCTTTCTCCAGCACTAAGTTTGCCACTAGTGGCGGCATTAGCGAACCTTCAGCGAAATGCAGCCAAAACCAATACTGTTGAAGTGCCTCTGGGTCTTGAGGTACAGAAAATGCGTCTGTAGCGTGATGGCGAACAAGGTATTCCACAATAGCACCAGACTCGGCAATAGCACCGTGCGACGTAGTAAGCACCGGAGAGCGTCCCAGCGGATGAACAGCGCGCAATGAATCCGGCGCTAGGTTTGTTTTACTGTCTCGTTGATAGAATTCTATTTTGTACTCTACGCCTAGCTCTTCAAGAAGCCACAAAATTCGCTGCGAGCGAGAGTTATTTAAATGGTGAAGTGTTAGCATACCCCGTCCTTAATACGCTTAGATTAACGCTATTGTTTTTGTGTTGTACTATATACACTTTATAAAGCAAGCAGGTTTACAATAACCGGCGAATTGATAAGTTCTATGCAAAATCTCACCAAAGAAGACATTCAACAGCACGCCGTGGTTAACGAACAAAGCGTAGAAATCCGCGTTGCATTACCTTTAACGCCTCTTAAAACTCAGCAGTGGGCAGAGCAGTTTTGTGAAATTTTTCACTTTTCACTATCCGACGCAGATTGGGGAGCCGATCGCTTTCAGGCGCTTGTTACCACCCAATCCAGCAATACAAATTTTCAATGCATACTTTGCATTGAGTGGCTTTGCGAGGCGATTTGGCTGGAACCGGTAGGCACTCAACAATCACCGAATGCGATCTACCAGTATATTCAAAACACGTAAGTATCACCGTGCCTTTTTCTTTCTGTTTGGCTTTTAGGACAGACTAGTATTATTCTATAGAAAACACATAATTAGCGCTTCAAGGATCATGCTAGTGCCAATCTCCCAGCTAACAAAGTACGTTGCAGCTTTGCTCATTAGTTGGGTGGTTCTAAGTATAAACGCCTTTGCCAGCCCGCGGCTTGTTATCGATGAGTCTTTCGAAAGGGAAATCATCAACCATTATGCACGGGTATCAATTGCACCTAATAGCGCAACCTATTTTGATGTATTGACGGGAAGCTTCACAAAAACACCTACAGCAACGGCTTCTTCAACAGAACGTGTGTGGTATTCAACAGAGCTTGTCCACTCTGGCTATAGTGCCATTCCCTTAGTGCTTAATATCGACCGTCTAAACGTTGATGATTTGCAGATTTATCTTCTAGACAGCAGCCAGCGAATTATAAAATCGTACCGTTATCAAGCCGGTAAAGGTGACTATTCGTTAAGACAACCGCTTCCAAATATCAGGCTTGCTTTCACTCTTCAACCATACCAAGACGCTCGGTTACTAATCGCAGTGAAAGACGAGGGGCTAAAGTACTTTCCAATGTCACTATGGGAGCGAGACCTGCTTACTCAACATGACACTAATATGCTGACTTTGCTTGGTGCTGTGTCGGGTGTGATGGCACTCATTGCTTCCTATTTTCTTTTTTCCTACTTATATCAGCGTATTCCTACCCGCTTCTGGCTCACCATGTCGTCATTGGTGCTTATTGCGTTATTGTTCATTACAGAGGGTGGTCTCGCGTTTTGGCCTAGCCTGACTAACGCCAGCGAGCATTTTTACGCCGTATGCTTCGGCGTATTACTACTGTGTATTGGAAAAGTGACTCATCACCTGTTCTCTCGTGTGCCTTTCGTTTTAAGACTGCTTAATTATGCCCTACCTATTGCTGCTACCATTTACTGTTTTACCGTAAATGCTTATATGGTCACAATCACGCTGCTTGTACTCACTGCGGCGATGGGTTTGTATCACGTTACCCTTGCTCTTATCTTTAAAGACAAAGGCAGTAGTGTTGTCAGCACTACTTATATTCTGGCCTGGCTATCTTTCTTTGCGTTTTACGCTTTGGTGACGCAAAACCTTTTCAGCGACCTTATTTATACTGTCGATGTCGCGATGGGAATGCTGTTTTTCTTAACCTTGGGTTTCCTGTGTTTTGGATTTGCGGTCATCACAAAAGAGCAGGTACTCAATCAACATAAGCTCTCCTCTCAAGCTGAAACAATTTCTAGCTTAAATCACTTTTATGACTTGTTCCGAAACTCCGCTGAAGGACACTACACATCAACCTGGGACGGTAAGCTAATTTCAGTTAACCCTGCGATGTGCACGGTGTTTGGGTATGAGAATGAGGAAGAAATGCTTAGCGAGGGGGCAAGCACAAAAGCCTTTTACGCATCACCAGAAGATAGACATGTATTGTTAGGTGAGATATCACAGCAAGGCCACGTCACCAGAAAAGAGATACGGGGAAAACGTCGGGACGGCACAGAGTTCTGGTTTTCATTGTCTTGCCAGATCCGCGAGAACGATGAAGGAACTTACCTGTACGGCTCAATTATTGATATCACGGAAAAAAAGCAATCCGATTTAAGCCTTCAGTATTTGGCCACTCACGACTCACTAACCGGCGTATACAACAGACGGCAATTTGAATCAGTCTTCAAGGAAAAAGTACATAACCACAGCGCGTTACCTGTGTGCCTACTCTTTTTAGATTTAGACCGATTTAAAGTCGTTAACGACACCTGCGGTCACAAAGCGGGAGATGTACTCATAAAAGACGTCGCCCGCCTGATTGAAAATACGCTGCTACCCAACGCGCAGCTAGCAAGACTCGGGGGTGATGAGTTTGGCGTTATCTATTCAGATTTAGATGCTGATGCGGTTTATCTCAATGCAGTGAAAATTCTCAATGCAGTACAGGCCTATCGGTTCATGTGGGATAACCGAATATTCAACTTAGGCGTAAGTATTGGCATGGTCGTATGCGATGATAGTAACGTTAGCTCAGGGCAGTATTTAAGCATGGCTGACGCCGCCTGTTATTTTGCCAAAGAGCAAGGCAGAAATCAGGTGCATAGATATAATAAAGATGATGAGAGCATGCAGCGCTATCAGCTTGAGCTGGACTGGGTCTCTTCTATAAACAACGCCTTGGAAGAAGGGCGCTTTGAACTTTATTACCAGTCATTACGACCTTTGAGCAAAGCCAGCGATGGTCACTATTATGAAGTGCTATTGCGCCTAAGGGAAAAAGACGGAAAAATTGTTGAGCCCGCTAATTTTTTACCCACGGCCGAGCGCTTTGAAATGAATGTAAATGTCGACAAATGGGTAGTCACAAATACGTTCAAATGGCTGTCTGAAAACCCTGAACATCTCGCTGAGTTAAGGCGATGCAGTATAAACCTCAACTGCCATTCATTAGCAGACAGAGATTTTACGTTATTCATTTTAAACGCTTTCGAAACCTTTAATATTCCTTACAACAAGATCTGTTTCGAGGTGATCGAGTCGGTAGCGATTATAAAAATGGAGGACACCCTTGCCTTTATGCGTACCTTTAATCGCCTTGGGTGTTCGTTTGCCCTAGACGACTTCGGCAGCGGCTTCTCTTCGTACAGTTATCTCAAAAGCTTGCCGGTTAATCAGGTAAAGATTGACGGTATGTTTATCAAGGATATGCTGAACGACAGTGTAGATACGGCTATGGTTGCGTCAATCAATGATGTAGCGAAAGCCATGGGTATGCAAACCGTTGGGGAATTCGTGGAAAATGAAGGCACCATGGCACAACTTGGCAAAATGGGCGTTGATTTTGCCCAAGGCTATAGCGTTGCAAAGCCTGCCCCGCTGCGAGAGTTTACCCCACTTTAATAACTGCACTTAATATACGTCTTACGAAAAAAGTGATAGCACTAGCGTCAACTCGCGTATAATAAAATGGTAGACTTGCAAAAAAAGAAGTCATCCCCACTTATTGCCTACTGTCCAAAGTGTAGAAGTAACATGAGTAGCAAACAGCCTAAATACGAATATGTCAGTACCGCAAAATTACCCACTCGCATGGGTGATTTTAAAATACACGGCTTTGTTGAAGCCAGCGGCCAAGAACACGTTGCCCTTTCTTATGGAGAGTGGAAAGAAGACGACGTAGTGCCAATTCGTATCCATTCAGAATGCTTAACAGGCGATTCTTTATTTAGCACTCGCTGTGACTGTGGCTTTCAATTAGAAAAAGCCATGCAAAATATCGTCGATAATGGTCACGGTGTGCTTTTATACCTTCGCCAAGAAGGTCGCGGTATTGGTCTTTTAAATAAAATTCGCGCCTACAACCTTCAAGATAGTGGCATGGACACGGTAGAAGCTAACGAACATCTTGGATTTGACGCCGATTTAAGAAGTTACGATATCTGCAAGCTGATGCTAGATACGCTGAATGTGAAGCATGTTGAGCTTATGACAAACAACCCGAAAAAGTTGGCTGCACTAAAAGCGCTTGGTATAGACGTGGTTGCACGTAAGCCTATTGACCACGGTATCACCAAAGACAACAAGCATTACTTAAAGACGAAAACAGAAAAGCTTGGGCACGCTTTCGACCCCCACGTTTTCAAATAGACGAGTTATTTAAAAACGCCCACACCGATGTGGGCGTTTTCTATTCAGCTTGGGTTAATCATAGACTGGTTATAACGTATACAGACTTACCATTTAGCGCGCGAAAAGCCGTTGCTCATGCGCTAAGGAGAATGTATGAAAAACATAACCTTATCTGTGATTGTCGCACTGTCTAGTGTTTCAGCGCTACCTGCCATCGCCCAGTCGAACGCCAACCTTGCACATGTTTCTGCGTCAACGCAGCAATATTCTGACGCTGAATTAGACAGTGTACTTGCGCCCATTGCGCTTTATCCTGATACCCTGCTTACTCACATACTGATTGCGGCTACCTACCCGCTTGATGTAGTTGCAGCCTACCGCTGGCGCCAAAGCAACAAGCATTTAACCCCGGAGCAGGTGGAAAATGTGCTGGCGAGTGTTAACTGGGATCCCAGCGTAAAAGCACTCGCTCCTTTTACCGACTTACTCAACACCATGGCGAATGATCTTCAGTGGTTACAGCAACTTGGTGATAACGTATTAATTGATCAAAGCCGTGTGCTAGACCGCGTGCAGGTGCTTCGACAACACGCCCTCAACACTGGCAATCTGGTGACCAATGACTACATTGAAGTTGAACGGGAATGTGAGCCTACTCGCGAAATAATTTACATTGAGCCCCGTCAGCGGGAAGTGGTGTATGTGCCTTATTACGACCCTCATGTTGTGTACGGTCACTGGTGGCACACAACTTCACCAGTTCGCTGGCGTCATCACGTAAGCTATCATCATCATAGCAATGTCTATTGGTCTCCAAGCATCCATCTTTCTACGTTCTTTTTCTTTGGTAGCGTTCACTGGCATAACCGCCATGTGGTTATTCACCGCGAGCCTGTACGCCGGTATTATCACGGTAGCCCAAGAAAACGCGTGATAAGCCGAGACTATCGTCGCTGGGAACACAACACGGTGCATCGTCGTGCGCGTTACTCTACTCGAGTAGTTCACAATGCGCCTTCGCGATATGAACATGCGGGTGTGTCGCGGGCAAAGCACTTGTCTAATAAACACGCTAGCACGGTAAACACATCGAAACGCCACAATGACAAAAATATCGTAAGACCCATTGCGCGTACCGAAAATACCAAGACTGTAAGACGCACTATTGAGCCAAAACAGGTAACGCCACTTAGAGAAAGTCGTTTTCAGAGCAAACAAGACTCGGTAAGCCGCAAACAATCCATTGAGTACGCGCTAAAACGCAATCAAGCGGCGAGCAGAAGCGAGAAGCCGACTAGAGACCGGACGCTAAGCCAGTTAAAGCGGGACAAACCCGCTCGGATATCAACGCCGTCAGAGTCGAAGCGATATGCTAATAGAGAAAACACGCTAAAACGCCCAGCTAAACAAAACATAAATCGAGAGCGAATTGAAAGAACGAGTCCGCAAAACAAGCCGGTGGCTCGAGAGAGCAGTAAACCAAGACGAATTGAGCGGGCGAGGACTTCTTCAGTAAGCCGTGCACAAGTTAAGAATTCTGAATCAAGCAGAAACAGGACGATAAAGCAGGGACGAACTGAGAAGACGCTGCGTTAGCACTAAATTCGAACGTTAGTTTCCTATCAGTAAGCCAGCAAACCTATAATTTGCTGGCTTCACTTTTCATTTATTCAACGCTTAGGCCCTATTCAAATGAAAGCTTATCAATGCGTCGACAAAGCGCAGGGGAGACTGTTCATCTAAATTGAAGTAAAGAGAGGGCTCAATAAGTTCAAGTTCCATTATCGCCCAGCCGCTGCCCTGCCTGACTAAATCAACCCGTGCATAAAGTGCTTCGCAAGGCATTGCTGACAATGCTTTCTGGGCAATATCTAGTTGTTCTTCATCTACGGCAATGGGATGTAAGCTCCCCCCGTGTTCTTCTTGTACGCGAAAATCGCCTTTCTGCGGCACCTTTTTAATGGCATGGCTGTACTTCCCGCCAAAATAGAAAAGCGAGTACTCCCCTTCTTCAACCACGCTATTTAAGAAAGGTTGAATCATGAAATCACGTTGATTAAACGTATCAGAAAGCGCCTGTTGCTGTTCATGCCAATTTGAGACCGAGAGCTTAAACGTATCATCAGCATTAGCGCTAAGCGTAGGTTTAACCACCACAGTGTCGCAATTGAAATGGGAAAAGGCCTCATCAATAACACTGTTATTAAATGCATTACTCCACCGTGTCCTTACAATAGGCACGCCCTTGTCCTGTAGGTCTTTTAAGTAGTGCTTTTCAATATTCCACTGCATAAGAGGCAATGGATTGAGCAAGGTTGCGCTCGACGCATCAATTTGAGTCAAACAAGCCAGAAAGGCCTCTGCATGCTGCTGATAATCCCACGTACTGCGCACAATCACGTAGTCAAACCTATCCCAGTTTTCTGACTGACTATGCCAAGATATGGTTTCTACAGACCAACCGTTATCATTGAAAAACGGGATCAAAAGCTCGTCGTACACAAAAAAGTCTTCAAGGTGGTCAGTAGAAAGAAAGGCGATGGCAGGCATGATTGTGTCCTTTAGCTTATTTAGGCATTCGAAGATTAAACTTTTTTAATAACAGTAACTTCTATACAAAAGTTAAATGGCGTAAAAACCGTGACTTACGTAAACTGTGGCGAAGTTAGCACACCCCTCATTTTTAACCTACACTTAATCCCAAATACTTGTCGGAGATTGGCATGCAGTACCCTTGGCTCCTAGAAGGTCACAAGATTTTTCGCGTTGTAATTGTTATCCAACTGCTGATTGCGATTGGCATCGGTTTTTATACTGGCGAGATTCTTCCTGCATTTGTTCTTGGTATTCCAATTGCTGCCGTACCACTTGCCCTTAGTTTGCAAACCCCCTATTCAGCGATAAGTCGCCATGCGATGGCTATCGGTGTTCTACTGCTGACAGCCCTCCACATCCACCAGTCATTCGGGTTAATTGAAGTCCACTTTGAAATCTTTGTTCTTCTGGCATTTCTTTCCTACTTTAGAGACTGGAAAGTGGTGGCAACCGGCACCGCAGTCGTTGCTGTCCATCATATTTCGTTCTTCTTTTTACAAGCGGGCGGCGCGCCGTTATTTATTTTTGAAGAAGGTCACGTAACCTTTCCTATCTTGCTGATGCACGCCGTATTCGCGCTTTCTGAGGGCGGTGTTTTGATGTACATGGCTAAACAAAGTCATCAAGAAGGTGCCGGTGCGGCTGAACTGCGCTTAGCTATTGAGACCATGCAAAAGGGTGACGGTAGACTCGATTTATCTATTGAACTTAACCGAGGCCACAAGATTGTGAGACCTTTCGCAGAGCTCATCGACCAAGTAAAAGCATTAATTGAGCTTGCTTCAAATTTAACAGACGACGTTGTTAGAGGCTGTGACAAGATGGAGCTGGCGGCAAACAACATGTTTGAAATCAGCAGAAACACTGACCAAGAGATTGCCATGGTATCGGCATCGTCAGAAGAAATCGCACAAACGATGCAGCTGTCTACCGAACAAACAACCCTTGCCAGCGACAAAGCCTCTGCGGCACAAAGTTCTTCGCAGACTACGCGCGACTCTATTTCCAACACAAGCCGCACCATAGATTCGCTGCGCAACACATTAAATGCGGCAGCGCAGACAAACTCGGCGCTTAACGAGCAGTGCGCGCATATTTCTGACGCAATGCGCTCCATCACCGCCGTTGCCGAGCAAACTAACTTGCTTGCGTTGAACGCAGCAATCGAGTCAGCCCGCGCAGGGGAACACGGCAGAGGTTTTGCCGTTGTTGCCGATGAAGTACGCACTTTGGCTATTCGCTCAAAAGAAAGTGCAGACCAAATCACAAGTATTACTGAGCAGCTAGTTGCCCAAACCGCCAGTTCAGTCGAACAAATGCAAACCTGCATTCAGCTGGTTGATGAAGCCGTTGTATCGAGCGATAACGCCACTTCAGCCATGACCCAGATCATGCAGCAAATTCGCGAAGCGAGCGAAAGCATGACCGAAATAGCGACATCAGCGGTGGAGCAAGAAACCGCATCGTCTTCTATAGCGCAAAGTACGGCGCGATTAAGCGAATTCACTTCTGAGGAACTGGCTACCGCTGAATCGCTAGCAGGCGAAGTTGAGGTGTTGTCACAAATCTCTCAACGCATGCGCAGTGCTATCGAGCGATTTAAGCTTTAACCAAAGCGCTAGAAGCACGCTGTTGGCATTCGGGTTATGCATAAAAAAACAAGCTGGATACTTTTGTTGTTATGGGCGGTGAGTTTACTCACCGCCTTGTTGGTTTACGGTCAGCGCCAGCTTTCTTCCTTCGACCCAAATGGTGATTTACTTCACCGCACAACAGCGCCTAATTTTGACGCTTCACTTGTCGAACTACTAAACGAACAAAATATTGCCCCTGGTTCTGTTATTCATGTGGGAACGCAGTCTCGTTGCTACTGTGAAACGTTAACTACACCTCACCAAACTCAGCTATTAACAAAGCTAGGAAATGACTTTCATCAAGTCAGAGTGAATATAGAAGACGTACCAGAACTCGCCGCTATGCTTGATGCAGTGCCCGCGCTTATAGTTTTAGACATGCAAAATCAGCTTCGCTATTTAGGTCCATACGCAACGGGCTACGGATGCTTTACCGGAAAGAACCTTGTCGAACAGGTTGTAAGCTATACCACACAACTCCCCTACAACGGTGCGGTAATTAATACTGATGCAACTGGATGCTTCTGTTAAACCCTTGGCATGGATTATGTAACTTATCTTTGTATATCGTGATATCACTATAAACATGGCAGAAGGCGCGCATATTTTGCGCACTAGGTGCCGTTTCGTGAAAGGTTTACAAGGAGTCCACAATGTCAAAGCGCGCCGTTCTTTATCGCATGGTTACCCCTGATCACATTTGTCCCTTCGGACTTAAGTCGAAAGATTTGCTAGAAAGAAAGGGCTACGATGTTGAAGACCATCACTTGTCCAACCGAAGTGAAACTGACGCTTTTAAAGAGAAGCATAATGTGAAAACCACGCCGCAAACGTTTATCGATGATAAGCGAATTGGTGGCTATGATGACTTACGAGATTATTTCAATTTGAAGCAAGAAAGTGAGTTCGGTTCGCGCTACACACCTATCATTGTGATTTTTTCTTTAGCCGCCCTTGTGGTATTTGCGCTCATGCTAAAAGGTGGACTCCCGACAGGTATTGAACCTTTCATAATGAATTTCATTGGCATCACCATGGTGATCCTCGCATTACAAAAACTACAGGACATTGTAGCGTTCTCAAATCAATTCATTACTTATGACTTACTGGCAATGAAGCACGTAAGGTACGCGTATGTGTACCCTTTCGCAGAAGCGTTTGCTGGGCTTGGTATGCTAGCGGGGCTTCCCGCACTATTAGTTTCACCTGTTTCTATTTTTATCGGTGCAATAGGTGCAGTTTCAGTTATTAAAGCGGTATATATCGATAAACGTGAACTTAAGTGCGCCTGTGTGGGCGGAAATTCAGATCTTCCTCTTGGGTTTATCTCGCTTACCGAAAACCTTGCCATGTTAGGTGCTGGCCTTTACATGCTTACACGGTGGATAGCTTAATTTAAGTGAAGGCTGATGCACCGGTGTTGAGCTGGTATCTATTACCGTGTTTACCCGTCGAATTAACAACACGATAATTCACTTGCTATGAGACCCTATTGAGTTTCTTCAATAGGGCGGCTCATACCTTTAAGGTGCGACACCACGCTGCGGCCTAGTGCACTTAAATCGTAGCCCCCTTCTAGCATGCTGACTATGCGACCATGGCAACACTCGTCAGCCACTGCGCGAAGTTGCTGGCTTATCCAGAAATAATCGTCTTCCACCAGTCGCAAATGCGCCATTGGATCTTCTGCGTGGGCATCAAAACCCGCTGAGATAAAAATCAGCTCAGGTTGAAAGTTGCGCAATGCGTTAAACCAGTGCTGCACTTTTTCTCTAAATACCTCACCTGTAGAGCCTGCTTCTAGCGGTACAGAAAGAATATTACTTGCCGACACCGGTGAACCACTGTGTGGATAAAAAGGATGCTGGAAACTGCTGCAAAGCATGATGCGTTGATCGCCAGCAACAATTTGCTCGGTACCGTTTCCGTGGTGAACATCAAAATCGATTATGGCAACGCGCTTTAGTTCATAGTTTTGAAGGGCATAGCGCGCGGCTATAACAATGTTATTAAAAATACAGAAGCCCATGGCGCTGTCGTATGTAGCGTGGTGACCTGGCGGCCTTGTCGCGCAGAACGCCTGCCTGTCACTGCCTTCCATAACCCAATCCACCGCGTTACATCCCGCACCAGCCGACTCAAGTGCTGCATTTAAGCTGTGTCGCATCAAGCCGGTATCTTCGTCTAACCATGCGACATTATCCTTGCGTTCGGAATAGAGCGTTTTTTCGTGGTCGCTAAATATGGACTGAGCCGCATGCTCAAACACACTTTTCACATAGTAAGGGTCGTGGGCTAGCTTAAGATAAGCTTCAGCAATAGGCGTAGCATCAGCGTGCTCACACACCATATCGAGTCCAGAAGACAGTAATTGGTCGTCTATGGCGAACAGGCGGTCCGGTGACTCGGGATGATCTTTCCCTAAGTCGTGTTTAGTGCCGTGTTTGCCGCGAAAAATTTTAATTGTCATGTGAGTGATGCCACATCTAGTACTAACTCTATGTCACTGGGGTCGCCAGTGAACTTCCGTTTAAATTGCGCTTGCTCGAAAATGGCAATCATCGGGCTGTTGTCGCCACGCACGTAGGCCATCATCTTTGCAATGCCTCGTTTTTTCGCAACGTTAATTAATTCATTTAGCAGCCTGCTTGCCATCCCCTTCCCTTGCTGGGTTTCACGGGTAACAAACGCTGCTTCACAGGTATTGTCATTTGGATTGAAGTAAAAACGCCCTACTGCGTGAATGGTAATACGGGAGCCTTCTTGCCTTACAATACATAACGCCGCATCTGAGCTTTGATCCACCGACACTAAATTACACGACTTTTCGCGCGACATTTGCTTCGGGTCGTAGTTGTAACGCAGCCTTAGTGTTTCTTTCGTATGGGAGTAAAAGAATTCCTGCAAACGCCTTTCATCGGCGGGGTTCAGCGGGCGCATGTAATAGGTTTCCCCCTGAATATTCAGTTTTTTAAGCTGAATAGCACCCAGTTCTGGAATATCGGTTGGGTACTTTTCCTGATAATGAGGTACCCAATAATGCTGTCTTACTTCTTCTAAGAGCGCTGCACGGAATTTGGGGTGTGCCACACGAATAAGTTCCAATGCACGCTCTCGAATGCTTTTGCCTTTAAGCGATGCTATGCCGTATTCGGTCACCACGTACTGAACATTCCCTCGCGAAGTAACAACACCCGCCCCTTCACTTATACGGGGTGTGATACGGGAAATGGTTTCATTCTTGGCAGTAGAAGGCAGCGCTATAATCGCTTTCCCACCTTTACTGATAGACGCGCCCGTTACGAAATCAACTTGCCCGCCTATGCCACTGTAAAAGTCGTAGCCCAATGAATCGGCGACGACCTGACCGGTTAAATCCACTTCAAGCGCACTGTTAATGGCAACCATATTATCGTTCTTGGCAATATTGGTGGGTTTGTTTACGTAGCTACTTGGATAAAACTCGATGTGAGGGTTGCTGTCGATTAAATCGTAAAGCTGGCGAGTACCAATAGCAAAGCTAGTAACAATTTTACCGGGGTGGAAAGTCTTCTTCTTGTTGGTGATAGCGCCCGACTCCAACAGTTCAATAATACTGTCGGTGAGCATTTCGCTGTGAATGCCTAGGTCTTTATGGTTACACAGATATTTAAGGGTGGCACTCGGTATTTTCCCAATACCAAATTGCAACGTAGCACCGTCGTCTACCAGCATAGATACATACTGACCAATTCGCTCTGCCACCGAATCGATAGGCGGCGGCGTTACTTCAACAAGCGGCTCTTCGGCTTCAATGCAGGCCGTTATTTCGCTGATATGAATATAGGAGTGCCCGGCGGTTCTTGGCACCTGAGGATTAATTTGAGCGATGACCCTTTTGCTTTGTCTGATTGCTGACATAGCAATATCCACTGCAGGACCTAGTGAGCAATAGCCGAATTCATCGGGTGGGCTTACGTTAACCAGCGCAGCATCCAGTGCCAGCGTACCGTCGCTAAATAAGCTTGATATTTCAGACAGGAAAACGGGGGTATAGTCAGCACGGCCTTCATCGACCGCCTTACGCATGGCTTCGCCACCAATGAAGAATGTATTCGCTTTAAAGAGGTTTTTATACTCTTCTTTCACCCATCGGGTGTCGCCTAAAGCCAGCATATGAACCAGCTCGATGTCGCTAAACCCTTCGCTGTTATCAATGAGATGCTGCACTAGTGCATGCGGCACCGAGGCATTTCCGCCAACAAAGACACGGCAACCAGACTTTATCAGCGACGACCATTGTGGCGCTTGAGGTAAACTAAATGTCATTTCCATCTGCCCTGTTTTAAGCAATAACTCATCATGCCATAAAAACAGGCGCTTTCCCGCATTTGCTTAAGCGTGAACTATAAGCGATTGGTCGTAGGCTTACCGATTCATCATTAGTATCGAAATTTTTCCAACCAATTTCTGAAAAACGGAGAAATAACAGATTTGCTGTTCGCGAGGCGATGGCCGTCATTAAGTAACAAGAGCTGAGCTTTTTGATGGCGCGCGTACTTTAAGCTATTTTCGATAGGCACGATATCGTCATTCCAGCCGTGCACTAGGCTCACGTAGCCGTCGTAGGGGAACCGTTGAATTTCGTAGTTTGGCAAATACAGTGCAGGAGCCATAAGGAATACGCCTCGTGCCGAGATTTGGCTTGCTGCGGCAAGTGATACATAGCCGCCCATGCTTGAGCCAACCAGAACAACATCATTGCACTTTTCAGCAATAAACTCTTTAAGTCGCGCTAGGCGAGCTTCCGGGCAGTCGAGATCTTGATAATCAATACTCTCTACGCCAAAACCCATATCGCTCGCTACATTTGAAAGCGTTGTTATTTTACTGCCCCATGGACCGCTTTCTTTGCCGTGAGAAAAAACAACGGTGGTCATTACCGATATCCCTATTCAAAAATGAAAAGTTTTTCCCACTCTAGCGCACTTGCTTGTTACTTGTCTTCCCTGTGAAAGAGTTTTTCTACCAGCACATAGAACATGGGCACGAAGAAAATCGCCAAGAAGGTAGCGGCGAACATACCACCCATAACCGCAATACCTATTGCATTTTGGCTGGCTGCGCCTGCTCCGCTAGCTAGTGCTAACGGCGTTACTCCCAAAATAAACGCCATTGACGTCATTAGAATTGGGCGGAAACGCTGAGAGGCTGCATTTGAAACCGCAGTCATTAAATCTTCGCCGTTTTCGTACTGCTCTTTTGCAAATTCGACAATAAGAATAGCGTTTTTCGCCGCCAAACCTACGGTAGTCAAAAACGCTACTTGCAGGTACACATCGTTCGGCAAGTTGAAAATAAACGCAGCGGTTACAGAGCCGAGAATCCCCAAAGGTACCACTAACATAACGGCGAATGGCACAGACCAGCTTTCGTACAGGGCTGCTAAGCACAAGAAAACAATCAAGATTGATAGTGCGTAAAGCATAGGTGCTTGCGAGCCTGCTTCCTGCTCTTCATAAGATAGGCCTGACCATTCAATTGCGAAGCCTGGCGGTAACTGCTCAACCAATTTCTGCATTTCAGCCATTGCTTCACCCGAAGAGATACCTTCAGCAGCACTACCTTGAATATTGACAGACGACACGCCGTTAAAACGCTCTAACTTAGGTGAGCCATAAACCCATTCAGTGGTCGAGAACGTGTTAAACGCCACCATCTCGCCGTCGCTGTTGCGAACAAACCACTTATCCAAGTCTTCAGGGGTCATGCGATGAGGCAAATCTGCCTGCATGTAAACACGCTTAATTCGACCTTTATCAATGAAGTCATTTACGTAGCTGGACCCCCACGCTATTTGAAGCGCGTTATTGATCTCACTTAAATTCAATCCAAGTGCCGACGCTTTCTCGCTATCAATATTGATTTTAAATTGAGGTACATCGCTTAAACCATTGGGGCGAACACCCGCCAGCTTTGGATTCTGCGCTGCCATGCCCAACAGCTGATTACGCGCATTCATCAGCGCTTCGTGACCATTTCCACCACGGTCGACAAGCTGCATATCAAAGCCCGTTGCATTACCTAGTTCCATGATAGGCGGAGGCACTATAGGAAAGGCTGAGGCATCTTGAATTTGGCTAAACGCGCCAAAAGCTCGGTTCATCACTGCAAACGCAGAATTATTTTCGTCTCTTACGCTCCAGTCGTTGAAGTTTAAGAAAGCCATACCTGCGTTTTGCGCCTGACCCGCAAAGCTAAAGCCCACAACCGCGAACATGCCGTTAACCGCGTCTTGTTCTTGTTCAAGAATATAGTCTTCCACTTGCTTGATAGACTCGAGCGTACGGCCAGCCGTTGCACCAGGCGGTGTGCTTACCAACACCATCATACGCCCTTGGTCTTCATCTGGAAGAAACGCACCAGGAAGCTGGCTGAAAATAAATGCCATACCACCTACCAGCAAACCATAAACAACGAAATAGCGCTTAAAGCGTTGCGCCATATGAGTTGTAGTCTTTTGATAGCGATCGCGGCCTTTGTTAAACGTGCGGTTAAACCAGCCAAAGAAGCCTTTGTTCTTGTCATGGTTTTCCGGATGCTTTTTCAATAACGTGGCGCACAAAGACGGTGAAAGGACGATAGCGACCAATACCGAAAATGCCATAGCCGACACGATAGTAACCGAGAACTGACGATAAATAGCGCCTGCTGAGCCGCTGAAGAACGCCATTGGGATAAATACCGTTGAAAGCACGGCAGCAATACCAACAAGTGCACCTGTGATTTGAGTCATCGACTTTTTGGTGGCTTCGGCAGGTGAGAGACCTTCCTCTTCCATAATACGTTCAACGTTTTCCACCACCACGATGGCATCATCTACGAGCAGACCGATAGCAAGTACCATAGCAAACATGGTTAGCACGTTAATACTAAAGCCAAATGCCAGTAGCACAGCAAAGGTGCCGAGCAATACCACAGGTACCGCAATGGTAGGGATCAACGTTGCACGCCAATTTTGAAGGAACAGTAGCATCACCAAGAATACCAGTACTACCGCTTCAATAAGCGTATGTACTACCGACTCGATAGACAGCTCGATAAAAGGAGAACTATCAACCGGGTAAACCACTTTAACTGTATCTGGCAAATTCGAGCGCAGTTCTTCAACTCGGGCTTTTACTGCCTTAATGGTATCTAGTGCGTTTGCGCCAGAGGCAAGGCTTATCGCCATACCTGATGCAGGCTTGCGATCGTATCGAACAATAACGTCGTAGCTTTGCGCACCCAGTTCAACACGCGCAACGTCACGCACGCGAACCTGAGAACCATCGGTATTTACGCGAAGTACGATGTTTTCGAAATCTTCAACGGTTTGAAGGCGACTTTGCGCTTGAATAGTCGCGTTAATTTGCTGATTTTCTATTGCAGGCATGCCACCTAATTGACCAGCAGACACATCTGTATTTTGTACCTGAACGGCGCCTTGAACGTCAGTAGGTGTAAGATTGTAGCTGTACAGTTTATCTGGATCTAACCATATACGCATTGAACGCTGCGCACCGAATACCCGTACATTTCCCACCCCATTAACACGGGAAATCGGGTCGCGAAATTGAGAAACTAACAGGTCGCTCAGGTCATATTGCGTCATTGAGTCGTCTTCAGAATAGAAGCCAACTGCCAATGCAAATGCGCTATTTGCTTTAGTTACGGTTACCCCTTGTTGCTGTACTTGAGTAGGCAACAGTGGCAGTGCACCCTGCACCTTATTCTGAGTTTGTACTTGCGCAATATCAGGATCAGCACCAGGCTCAAAAGTGAGCGTAATAGACATGCTGCTGTTCGAACTGCTTGCCGAGAAATAACGTAGGTTATCAATTCCCGTCAGGCTTTGTTCTATTACCTGAGTAACCGAGTTCTCTACGGTTTCTGCAGATGCTCCAGGATACGTTGCTGAGATAGTCACCGAGGGCGGTGCCACCTTGGGATATTGTTCAATGGGGAGTGAGGTAATTGCCAACACACCCGCCATCATTGTGATAATTGCCAGCACCCATGCAAACACGGGCCTGTCTATAAAGAAACGAGCCATATTACTTAAATCCCTTGTTTGCTATCGTGAGCCACGTGATGATGGTTGCCACTCTGACGGATTAACTTTCGCGCCAGGCTTCACCTTCTGATATCCAGTTACAATTACCTTTTCGCCTTCGCTCACACCGCTTAGGGCAACATATTGGTCTCGATAGATTTTGCCTATTTCCAAAGTACGGCCTTCAACTTCGTTGTTTTGGTTAACAACATAAACTGAAAGCGAACCGTCTGGTTGGCGTGTCGTTGCGCGTTGAGGAACAAGCAGCGCATTTTCGCGTCCAGTAATGACGTGGCCTTTCACAAACAAGCCAGGCAGCAATACACCATCTGGATTTGGCATTTCAGCACGAAGGGTTACCGACCCAGTGGTCTCATCAACCGTTACCTCAGAAAATTTAACGCTACCTGTTTGGTCGTAACGCTTGCCTGTTACTTCATCTACCGTTAATTCAACATCCATCGAACCTTGGTTTCTCATTGACTGACGAAGCGTAATAATTGACGCACCTGACTCCTGCATATCAATGAAAACTGGGTCAAGCTGTGTAATGGTTGCAAGTTGCTGAGATTGGTTCGTAGTAACAAGGGTACCTTCAGTAACAAAAGAGCGGCTAATACGTCCGCTAATTGGGGCGTACACTTTGGTGTAACCCATGTTAACCTTCGCTACGTCAACAGCTGCCTCAGCTACGCTAATTGCCGCTTGCGCTTGATCTTTCTGAGCAATTACGTCGTCATATTCTTGTTTGCTTACCGCGTTTTGCGCAACAAGGTCGTCATAGCGTCGCGCCTTTGCTTCCAACGTTTTAAGGTTCGCTTGAACGCTTTTCAAATCGGCCTTTGCGCTATTTAACTGTGCTAGATAACGGGCTTCGTCAATTTGATAAAGCTGTTGTCCTTTTTCTACATGTGCGCCTTCTTCAAACAAGCGTTCCGTAATAACACCATCTACCTGAGGACGCACCTGAGATTGACGAGACGGGCTTACTCGGCCCGGTAACACCATTTCATGTACTACAGGTTCTTGTTTCAGTGTAACTACCGATACTGAGGGTGCAGGCATACCTTGCTGAGCACCTTGCTGTGCTTGCTCGCCTTCGTTCGAACACCCAATAACGCCGACAAGGGTTATTAATGCTGCAGTAACATAAAAAATGCGACTCATAAATTTTCTATTTCCCAATAACTTTTTGTACAGAACACGGCCTTTGCTCTGCATATCCAATTTTAAAATTAAAGCTTATTGCTTCCGGTGCACCGAATTATCTAGCGCATTTCAAAGCCTGAAACTGCGATAATTGGTTTTGAAGTGGCATAGTTAAGCGATCATTGAAACGGATCTACGCTCTTATAGGTCATATTGTGCGCATTTACAGATGATAATAAAAGTCAATGAAGTTGAAATTACTGAAGTTGTCGGTCAAATACCTGAGCGTGTATACGTTATACGAATAAAGCGAAATCACAGCGCACTTAACGTTCTATTTTAACGAATAATACCCCAGCAATAACTGGTAGGCGTGAATGACGTCTTGGGCTTCCTGTTGCGTTCCTCCCTTATCAGGGTGAACCAACTGCAGGGCTTTTTTATATACTCGTTTTAGTACCGACAAAGAAACATGTTCATCTTGGGGTAGGCCCAGAAGCGCGTGGGCATCAACAATACCTTCCTGCTCAAAGGTGTGCGCGTTTCCTGAGGCCATGCGCTGCCAAAACGCATTAAGCAGTGCATCTACACTTTTTCTGTCGGCCTTCTCAAAATTGCCCCAGTCTAAGTAGTATTCAGCTAAGGCATCAGCTTCGGTTATTGCTCCAACCTTATCTTGGCTTTTTTTATCATTGTCGCTGCGAGCACTTTCTTGGTTTAGCTTAATATTAAGAGTATGAATGTCTAGCACGCCTTCGCCCTGTTCTATCCAACTATGTTTAAGTTGGTAAAGGGCGTGAAACACAATGAAATGGGTTTTAAAGAGCATTAAAGGCTCTCGTAACGAAGCGTCATCAAAAAAGTGATATGGCGCTTTTTTCAAAATCTCAATGAGCTCATACTCGCTCACACCACGTTGAAAAAGCGGCTTTTGTGTCGATAACGTATCAACAAGTAGTTCGGCTTGAAGCACGTAAGCTTCGCTGGCATCAGGCTGATTTTGCAAAACTAATTACCTTGCTTTAAATAGGGTTCATCCAGGGCCTGCTGGTCTTTAATGTACGTTAAAGACCAACAGCCCTAGTGTACAAACATGTTAAATATTGGCCTAGTACCGATTTTATTGCTAGAAAGTAATCCAAAACACAACGTTCACTGTTAAAGTAGCTTAGTAAAAATAAAATAATAACTTTGGAGTTCACTTGAAAGCACTCATTGCCCTTACCAGTATTGTCGGTTTCCTTATGGTGGTATTACCCGGCCCACTTTATCAGTATGCCGGTGTGAGTTTAGGCACCGCATTTACTTCACTGCGATTTGGCGTGTATGTGGGCGGCGCAGCGTTGATACTCATTATTTTGCAGGTTTTGATTAACCGTAAAAACGTTAGCTGGGGAAGCACCTTTATCTGTGCCATTCTTGCCCTGGTTGCTGTGGGAATGCCGGTGAGCATGATGAGCAAAGCCAGCGCAGTTCCTCCGATCCATGACATTACTACCGATGTCACTAATCCGCCGGAGTTCGTTGCAATTGCTCCGCTACGCGAAGGTGCGCCTAACTCCATCGCTTACGAAGGCGGTGAAGTCACTAAGCAGCAACTAGAAGCTTACCCTGAAATTAAAACTCAATTGCTGCCGCAACCTGCAAATGAGGTCTTCATCGCTGCAGAAAAAGCCATAGAGGCGCTTGGATGGGAACGCGTTAATGAAGGCGCATTGCCGAACACCTTAGAAGCCACCGACACCACAGCGTGGTTTGGTTTTAAAGACGACGTAGTTATTCGTCTAACCGCTAAAAGCGACGACACACTGGTTGATATCCGCAGCAAATCACGAGTAGGGAAAAGTGATTTAGGCAAGAATGCTGAACGTATCGAAACCTTTATGGCAGAGCTTAGAAACCAACTTGGATATCACTAAAACCTGACCACCCGCTTAAAAAACAAAGCCCGTTCGCACTAAGCTAACGGGCTTTTTTGTAATTGGACCTAACTTTAGTGGGCCAACTTTAAGACAACGACTCCTGCAACAATAAGCGCTACGCCGAAATATCGTGCCAATGACGAGGGGTCGCCATAAAACATAACACCCACTAAAAATGTGCCCGCGGCGCCAATTCCTGTCCACACAGCGTACGCCGTACCAATTGGAATTTGTTTTTGCGCCATCCATAAACAAAAACCACTGGCAGCCATAAACCCAACCGCAAGTAAAATACCCATTACGCGGGTTTCCGCCTCTTGTGACATTTTTAGTCCAACAGGCCAACCAATTTCCAGAAGGCCCGCCACAATCAAATAAATCCAGCTCACCAGTCTACCCCTCTCTTCGCGCTCATCGTCAACTATCACAGATGCGTAGCGTACCGTCTTAAATCATAAAGCGTACTCGACGCGTCGTAATATTTTGCTATTTAGCGCTTTTGCCTTACAAACTCGCCAACTGAATACTTACCATACCTAATACCGCAGCATTAAGACGGTTAAACCAACGCCAGAAATTAGGGCGCTGCATATGGTGTGCAAAACGTGCGGTTAAGGTACTCAAACCTACGAACCAAACCACCGATGCACCAATAGCTCCACCCACAAACCACCATTTATTTTCTTGCCACTGACTCGCTAAGTTTCCCATCAATAATAAAGTGTCTAGGTAAAAGTGGGGGTTTAACCAAGTTACTGCCAACGCAATGAGCAATGCTTTTTTGAACGACAGTTGCTTTTTCGCCATTTCTAAAACAAGCGCGTCGTTGGCCAAAGATGATTTTATTTTGTTAAAAGCAATCCACAGTAAGAACGCAACACCAGCCCACTTGGTGATAGACACCAGCATTGGGTATTCCTGCAATAGCAAGCCAAAGCCCATCGCTCCTAAGCTTATTGAGATAGCATCGCTTAGGATAAACAGCAGGACAAATAAGGTTGTCCACTGTCGCTTCATCGATTGCTCAATCAAAAAACTGTTTTGTGCGCCTACTGCAATAATTAGGGTACCGCCCATCACGAAACCACTTGTTGCTGCCGCCAACATGATAAATGCCTCTTAGTGTAAATAAGTTCAAACGCCGTAGCTGTAACGCGGTTTAAGGTTACATGCTGAATAATTGGCTTGATTTTATACACCTTGAAAGACTAAATTAAATTAATGATATTTGTTTTGAATAAGCAAAATTAATACTTATAACCTTCTTTTCACAGGTAGTCATTAATGTTGGATTACGACGCGCTTCGATGCTTTCATGAAGTGTTACGCTACGGCGGATTTGAAAAAGGTGCACAGGCCCTAAACCTCACACAGTCGGCGGTATCGCAAAAAATAAAACGGCTAGAGCAGAGTGTCGGCGGCCCAGTGATGGTTCGCACCAAGCCGCTTCGCGCTACGCCACTGGGAAAAGAGCTGCTGGCGCATATTCAAAAAGTAAGCGTATTAGAAGAAGCGCTGAATATACAAAGTGGATTAGAAGCGTCGGCTGCACCTATAAGCGTTGCCGTGAATAACGATGTGCTTGCTACCTGGTTCTCGCAAGTAATGGCCGCGTTTAGTGATAAGCGTGCCAACCCGATTCATATTGTTAATGCGGATCAAACTCAAACTCGAGACATATTACAGCAAGGCCGTGTAATGGCTTGCATTAGCCAAACAGGTACACCCGTTACCGGTGGGCAATCTATAAGACTGGGAACCATGCGCTATCAACTTTATGCATCGCCTCGCTTCATTGAGCGATACCTGCATAAAGAAATATCCCCCCAGAGCGTGATGAGTACACCGGGTTTGCTGTACGACGAATACGATGTGACTTTGCTGACTGATTATCAACGAGAGTGTTTAAACATAGCCCCCTCTTTTACAACTTGTCATTGGTATCCATCGTCTCATGGCTTTGTCAAAATGGCGCTAGATGGCGTGGTGTGGGCTTTGCTACCCACGCTTCAAGTTGAACAAGAGGTTAACGAAGGCGATCTCGTTCCGTTATTTCCTCAAAAAGAGCTTGGTGTACCGTTATTTTGGCATTGGACAACCCTTGAATCGGCAGCGCTTGCCGACTTGACCAAAGCCGTAAAGAATATAGCGAAAGCGCAGCTTAAATGACCCTAATACACTGCGTGTGTGATACGTTGCTGGAAGGTTAATTAAGAAGACGCCAATTGAGCCGTCTTATGCTTCTCCTTAACACTGTACATCAGTTTATCTGCTTTATTTAACAGAGTGGTAAGATCTTTGCAGCGTTCATTTGTGATGTATGTGCCTACGCTTGCCGTAACAGAAATAACAACGTTATCGGTTCTAATATCCCTTTCCAGCAGACTGGCTTCTATGCGCGCAGCCAAGCGCTCAGATTGTCCTTCACTGTAACAGTGGCTTAGCACCACAAATTCATCGCCGCCAAGGCGCCCTACTGCATCTTGGTCTCGGCATCGGCTCAGCAGAATTTTAGCAATAACCTGCAGCACTTTATCGCCGCAATGGTGCCCGTAATGATCATTAATCTCTTTGAAGTTATCAACGTCGATAAATAGCAAGGTCAAATATCCTCCTTCCTTGTTGAAGTTAGTAAGCAGACTTTGTGCTATTCCTTCCCATCCACTGCGGTTTAGCACTTTACACAGGGAATCTGTAGACGCACGTTTGAATGCACTAAGCCTGTCGTCATCGAGCTTTTTTACTTTTCTCGACGTGGCAATAGCAAAAATAAACGCTTCAATAGTTATTCCCACAATAAGTCCGTAGCGGTACATAAACGCTGACACGTCTGAAAAAACCAATCGAAACATCATGGAAAACACCATGACAGCAATACCCATTAATACTAAGTTTGAACAATGTACTTTGCGGTAGGCGGCATAAACACAGCTTGATAGCGTACAGGTCATTGTTATCAGCGTGATAAGACTTAGCGTACTATTTACTCTCATCGCATCAGAAGTGGACAGAATGATCTGCACAAATGAAAGTGCCAGTGCCGAACACGCCATTCCCAGAATAAACTGGCGCTGCCATACTTTTAGCAGTGCTTTGAAATCGAGTAGTTGATCAAGAAACCTTACCGCAGCAAATACCGTGATCCCTGCGAATAACAGATGCAGTTTAAAGTTCGAGAAAAAGGCGACATGGGGAAACGCAATGTTCAGTAACCCTTCTTGAAGCAAAAAGAAAATTGCAGCACTGAGCACATAGAAACTGTAGGAGTAAAAGCCGTAGTTGCGCATACTCGTTCCCAGCATTCCTACGTACAAGGTTAACGCTAGGCAAAAGCCAATGAACAAGCTTAATGTGAAGGTATGTATTGACGCCAATGTCTGAAAATCATTTAACGTAGCGATATTTAGCCTAACAGGTCGCTGTACCTGAGAGTTAATATCCAAAAATAGACGCTTATGGGTATTATCTATTGCATAGGACTCAAATGCGCCGGTTAACTTGGGGACTTTTTGCATCTCGCTGTCATACAGCTGATTATAAGAAAGGTAGTTTCTTGGGAAATAGAGAACGTGAGTCGCGTTGACATCGCAGCTTAACGAAAGACGCTGTGCACCTTCTTTAAGTACGATAGACAGAGCACTATCGGTATCAGTATCAGAAGTACCATTTTCAGCATTAATGACGCACGCTGCATTGGCAAACGTGCCGAACGTCAGCAAAATCAACCCAAACAACAAGCGAACAAAATTACGAGACACTCCACATGCCATAGATTTGCTTCCTACTGGTACCGCAGCTAAATCCGTGTAGCAAAAATATCCCTGTACGGCTATTACACAAAGATGAGTTATGAGTATTTATATTCTGGTATAAAAACTCACACCCATTAAGCTTAGTTTAAAAATGTGAGAACGCTGAAAAATATCCTGCGGAATGACAAGAAATGTATACATTGCTTCTGAGCTAACGATTGGTCCCAATTAACGTCTTTCTATGGCTGGAATCTCAATATATGCATCGGGATCAGATTCTTTTAGGGCATTAAGTTTACGTTTTCTTGTCGCTCGCTCATCAATAGTTTCACCAAAAACCTGTACATGTAAGTCGGCAATCAGCGCCTTGCCCTGTTCATTCGTAATTATCCCTAGAAGCTCGCCAGCGTGCATAAATCCTTGTACCCGATATTTCTCAGCATCGACCTTTTTACCGTTTTTGCTGGCTGTATAAAGCGCGATAAGCTGTTCGGTACAAGCATCTAAAAAACGTACCTTCTGTTTCTCATCAATCATTATTTTATTCTTTCCTTCGGTGGCTTGTATTCAGACACCTTAGCGAGATTTTGATGTTATGGGTAGATGTAAGCTTAACTATGCGCCTAACGCCGACTAAGTTAGGCCTATCGATTACTTCAACTAAAGTTCATTGGTGAAATAGCCGTTTGATGCCTACGCTCTCATTAGTGCTAGAAAGAAACTTTCTAGGTAGTCACCGTTAAATTTATGTGAGCATCACTATGCGAGTTCAAATAGCGTTAGGCTTGGTTGCGGCCTTAGTATTTGCCCCCGTTGTTGTTGCAAAGGGAAATGCTCATCATTGGGAAACGTCACCCCATCATTTATCTGCATTGGTAGGTACCACTTACACAAAAGAGTGCGGAAACGCTTTTACACTAGGTATCGATTACGAATACCGTGTGAGCGACTTTTTAGGCGTAGGCTTTGTGGCTGAATACGCGTTTGAAGACTTAGACGCTTACACCTACCTGCTTGTTGCTGACCTGCACATTACCAATAATTTTATTGCACAAATAGGCCCCGGCGTTGAGTTCCACGGCAGCCATAAAATGGAGGTGGCCCGGTTAGGCTTTTTGTATGAGTTTGAAGTATCGGGGGTTACCATATCGCCGCAGCTTCATTACGACTATCATCGAAATCATAAAAGTGCAGTGGTTGCAGGTCTGGCAATTGGTATGTCGTTTTGATTACAGCGCAATACTGCGCGGTTTTTATCTTTTTATATAACGAAGGCTTTTAATCTAACGTTAATCTTCTAGAAAGTTCTTTTTAAGTAAGTCTGTTTAGTCTTATCTGTGTTCAATTATCAGACTGAGAGACTACGATGAAAAACTTAGCTTTAGCACTAACCGCCCTTCCCTTTATAGCTTCAGCATCCAGTGCAGTTGCATTTGAAAAAGGCGACATTCTCGTCCGAGGTGGCTTTGCCACGGTTGCACCTGATGAATCGTCTTCAAACATTAACGTGGGTGATGACTTGGGTTTTGGCCTGACCATTGATAACAACACGCAGTTGGGCCTCACCGCGGCCTATTTCATCACGGATAGGGTTAACGTAGAAGTATTAGCCGCAACGCCGTTTACACATGACGTTAATTTCGCTGTCGATAACCCATTAGGAACAGGTAACCAGCTAGGCGAAGTAACCCACCTTCCGCCCACAGTGACGGTTAACTATTACTTTAACGATCCATCAAGTGCTTTTCAGCCCTATGTGGGTGCGGGCCTAAACTATACGTTTATTTATGACGAGCAATTTACGGGAGCTAATGAAGAGGCAGGGCTTAGTGACTTATCTCTAGATAACTCGTTTGGCTTAGCCGCACAAGTGGGAATAGACTATCAGTTAAGCGAAAGATGGTTTTTGAATGCCGCAGTTCGTTGGATAGATATAGACACAGAAGCAAGCTTCAACCTAGGTGATACCCGGGGCTCTGTGAGCGCTATTGAAATAGACCCCTTTGTCTATGCTATTTCGCTAGGTTACCGGTTTTAGGTAACCGTTTAATGCGTAGGCAGTTATGAGTGGAAACCCAGTCTTGAGCTGAGAAGCCTAAAATAAACAAAAGCTAATCTACGACTTAAGTTTTTATTCATTGAGTTTATGGATAATGTACAAGACTCTGCTAACGCTAATTGTGACTTTTCAATAGTTATCGGCGTCTTGAGTGTTATGAATAACAAACTTGAGGCGTCTATGCATAATTTAGAGCCTATTTTTTTACTTGTTTTAATTGGCTTTTTTTCTATCGCGAGTCAGCTAATAGCCTATCGATTGCGCCTACCTGCGATTTTGTTCTTACTGCTTTCAGGCCTGTTTATGGGGCCAGTAAGCGGCATTTTTAACCCCGATGCGGTATTCGGCGATTTGCTGTTTCCGATTGTTTCTTTATCTGTTGCCATAATTTTATTTGAAGGTGCGTTAACCTTAAATCTTCAGGAACTTGGCAACCATAAGAAAACCGTTATGCGGTTATGCTCATCAGGAGCCATCCTTTCTTGGTTGATTGTAGCGCCTGCTGCATATTATCTAATGGGTTTAACGTGGGAATTAGCCTTTCTATTCAGTGCTATCGTGACGGTAACGGGCCCTACTGTGGTAATGCCCATGATACGCGCCGTTAGACCATCTAAGAATGTTGCTCAAATCTTAAAATGGGAAGGCATTGTTATCGACCCAATCGGTGCTATTTTGGCTGTACTGGTATTTGAATATATTGTGTCTCAGCAAAATGCGTTGAGCCACACGCTGCTTGTTTTCTTTAAAACTGTGGCGGTTGGTATTTTCTTCGGCTTGGCAAGTGGATATGTATTGTCCAAAGCAATCAAGCGAGGATACATTCCTGAATATTTGATCAATACATCTGTGTTGATTTCCGTGCTCATTAGTTTTGAAGCATCAAACTTGCTTGCGCACGAGAGTGGATTACTTGCTGTTACCGTAATGGGTATGTTTTTAGCCAACAAACGTGACATAAAAGTAGACGATATTGTAGAGTTCAAAGAGACCCTTTCCGTACTGCTTATTTCTGGGTTATTTGTCATCCTTGCCGCGCGAATCAAGCTAGAGGAATTATATGCGATTGCTCTTCCAGCAACGCTTTTACTTCTAGTGATGATTTTTATAGCAAGACCGCTCAACGTGTACTTTTCTACAAAGCGCTCGTCGTTAATATGGCAAGAGAAATGGCTGATATCTTGGATGGCACCGCGAGGCATTGTGGCTGCCGCAGTATCTGCGTTATTCGCTATTAAGCTCGACATGATTGGCTACGCAAACGCCGACATTCTTATTACTCTGGTCTTCTTTGTTATTGTGTTTACCGTTACGTTACAAAGCTTAACCTCTACGCACATAGCCAAAGCACTAGATCAAAGAGAAGAAGCTGCTAAGGGTTACCTTATCTTTGGCGGCGGTCACTTCGCGAGAATGCTGGGCAAAGAATTGATGTCGTTGGGCTACACAGTAAAGATTGCTGATACGAACTGGGAATCCATTTGCGCTGCAAGAATGGAGGGAATACCTACTTATTTTGGAAACCCAAGCTCTGCACACGCAATGAGGACAATGGATTTAACCGGCATTGGCAACGTACTGGTCATGTCTAGTTATAAACATTTAAACCCCATTGTTACTCAGCACTTCCAGTATATTTACGGTGATGAACACGTGATGGGCATTAGTCACAACGATCAAAAGGGATTTGAAGGCCATTCTTTGAGCGAACATTACCTGCAATCTTTGGGATTATTTGGAGACACAACTTACTCCAAACTGGCTAGCCAGACTTCCAAAGGCGCGGTGATAAAACGCACTGCATTAACGGCCTGCTTTACGTTTGATGACTACAAAGCCAAGTATATGAGTCAGTTTACCGCGCTTTTCTTTGTGGACTCAAAAGGCAAGCTTACTGCATTTAAGAGTAAAGAGAGTACACCTCCCGGTGAAGGTTGCCAGATTATTAGCCTAATTAGCCAGATGGGTTAAAAGAAGAGCAAAAAAAGAGGGGGAATTGCTTCCCCCTACTTCATTTCATCGTAATGAATGGTTTCCTCAGGCATGAGGTTTTCCACCAGTTGGTCGAGGTTGTCGACCACATCCTCAGGCTCTTCAAACAACGCAACGTGGAACATTGCATCACCTTCTTGTACCAAAGGTATGTTTTGTTTACCAATGATGATACCTGAGCGCGGCGCGATGACATCGTGAACGTAAGTGCCTGTAGGACTACAGACCTGCGCTAAGACATCGCCTTTTTTTACGTGATCGCCCAGTTGCTTCACATCACGCACTATCCCGCTTTCAGGTGCACGTATCCAAGAACTTTTATTCGCAATAAAAGGTTCAATTAACGGCTTTTTACGGCGTCGCTTCGCTACCATGCCAAGGCTTGCAAGCACGTTGTAAATACCCTTTATTCCTGCCCTTATTGATAGCTCGTCGAATCTTAATGCCTCACCTGCCTCGTAAAGCAAAATACGAGTACCAGACTCCGAGGCCGCCTGTCTCAATGAACCATCGCGCAAATTGGCGTTGAGTAACACCGGAACGCCAAATGCTTTGGCTAAGCTTAAGGTGTCTTCGTCAGCCAAATTCGCACGAACTTGTGGCAAATTGCTTCGGTGAATTGCGCCGGTATGCAGGTCAATACCGTAATCGCATTTGCTAACAATTTCAGTCAAAAACAAGTTAGCTAAACGCCCCGTTAATGAGCCTTTGCTAGACCCAGGAAAACTCCTGTTGAGGTCACGGCGATCTGGCATATAACGGCTTTGCGTTAACATGCCATACACATTCACCATAGGCACCGCTATCAAGGTTCCTCGAGTTAGCTTAAAGGTGTCCGACGCTAATAAACGCCGAACTATTTCAATACCGTTAAGCTCATCTCCGTGAATGGCCGCACTTATGAATATTGTCGGCCCCTGACGCTTTGCTCTTATGACTTCAACGGGAATAGACATTTCCGTGTCAGTGTAGAGCTTGGCAGAAGTAAGTGAAAGCTTAACCCTACTTCCCGCCTTTATCTCTGTATCGCCGATAAACAGTGATGGAATACGAGACATGTATTAGCCCTGCCCACGGGTTTTAGTGTTGTGCGGCTTAGCTTTAGTATTTTCGATAAATTCGATGATCATGTTTGCCACGTCTTTATTGGTAGCATTTTCGATACCTTCAAGACCTGGAGATGAGTTCACTTCCATTACCACTGGGCCATGACTTGAGCGCAATAAATCAACACCACAAACGTTAAGCCCCATTGCTTTAGCCGCTGCTACTGCAGTTGTACGCTCTACCGATGTAAGTCGAATTAGCGTTGCACTTCCGCCGCGATGAAGGTTAGAACGGAATTCACCTGGAGCGCCTTGACGCTTCATTGCCGCGACCACTTTCCCACCGACTACGAAACAGCGAATATCTGCTCCACCTGCTTCTTTAATAAATTCTTGAACCAGAATGTTCGCCTTAATACCCATAAATGCTTCAACAATACTCTCAGCAGCTTTGTTGGTATCGGCTAACACCACACCTATGCCCTGCGTACCTTCTAGAAGCTTGATTACAACAGGCGCTCCACCTACGTTCGCGATTAAGTCTTTAACGCTATCTGGGCTATGCGCGAATCCGGTTCTAGGTAGACCAATACCTTTGCGCGATAATAACTGCATTGAGCGCAATTTATCTCTAGAGCGACTAATCGCTACTGACTCGTTAACACTAAACGCCCCCATCATTTCAAACTGACGAACAACGGCCGTACCATAGAAGGTAATAGATGCGCCTATACGTGGAATAATGGCGTCGTATTTGGGTAGAGGCTGGCCTTTGAATCGAACCGAAGGCTTGTTACTGGTAATGTCCATGTAGCAATGCAATGTGTCGATAATATCAACTTCATGGCCACGCGCTTCAGCCGCTTCTTTAAGACGTTTGGTAGAGTAAAGACGTTTGTTTCTCGATAAGATAGCGATTTTCATAAATGCTCCTTTGTTTTTTTTGTAGACGATTACGCAAAAACAAAAGTCACAAACTTTTATAAAAAAAGGCGACATCTGAAATGAGTCCAACTTAATGGGGTCACTTCAGATGTCGCCTTTTCTTTATTTACTCTGAAATAGAAGGAGCTGTTTCCTTTTTCTCCGTTTGCGCGCTTACCACATTAGAGAGTAATGCCTCTGGCATGGCTGAGCTTATTCCCTTAAGCAACCTACCTAAGATATCGGCGCCCGTGATAATGCGGGGCTTTTCTCCCCACACAAGCACTAGATCCACATCAATGGTGCCATCGTGATGGGCATCTAACGATTCCTGCGCTTTTAGATGCCAAATTACATCTCCCAGCGTTAAGTTCTCGTCGCGAACAATTAACGGCCTGTGACAATAATCGTAAATATCAAATGGCTTGTCGGTATCGAACAATGCTGCGCGAAGTGCACCATCCGCGTCTAAAATAAGGTGCGGCTGGTTGTTTTCATCCGCCAATACAACCCAGTTGTGTCCGCTACGGTTAATTCTACGAAGTAATTCGTCAGAACTCTCACGCACAAAATCAGGCACTATTGGGAAGTCCACTTTTGTAGGTAATGAAATAATGGAATCAGGGTCTAGTAACTCACCTTCTTGAGACACGCGAATATCATCGATTGCCAGAAAGTTCAGTGCTCCAATACCTTCAACGTGATCAACCTCCGCTTCTTCGGCTTCAACGTGCTGTTTTAACACGCGGCGAAGATCACGGTCTCGCATGTACTCCACACCCTCTTTGCCTAACCAGCCATCGAGAATAAGTGCAGAAGGCTTGGCTACAGGATATAAAACCAGCTGATAAAACCGCAGCGCAGGCGACAAGATTGACGCCATTTTCATCGCGTTTCTTGAAAAATAGGCCTGCGGCAAGATTTCACCAAAAATCGTGATAAAGCCGGTAGAGAAAATAAACGCACTGGCGCCAACAAGTACCGAGTCAGAAAGCAGCGTTAATAATACGTTTATCCCAACATTACCCCACAGTATGGTAGTAAGCAGAAAGTTCGAATCCTGTCTTAACTTAAGGATTTTCTGCGCTGATTTATGCCCATGAGACACTTCCATCTCTAGCTGCAATCTGTTGAGCGAGAAAAAGGCCAGGTTCAACCCGGAAAACATCGCTGATTGTGAAATACAAAACAATATGCCCAACCAAATGTAGAGCTCTTGTTGAGTAAGAGAAAACTCCATAAAAACGTCCTAAACTTGTAGCGTTAAGTTAACTACATTAATAACAAAGTACCGAGACCTAGAAAGGCAACAAAGCCCACAATATCCGTCACGGTGGTGAGTATGACCGACCCCGATAACGCAGGGTCAATATTGAATTTTTCAAGTAATACAGGAACAAAAATACCTGCAATTGCGGCGGCAATGATATTAAAAAGGATCGCAAGCCCAATAACTAACCCTAGCCAAGTATTGCCAAACCAAAGCATAGCAACGGCACCAATAACAAACGCCCAAATAACGCCATTTAACCCACCTACTTTTAGCTCTTTAACAAGAAGTGCGCTTACGTTTGCTGAGTTCACCTGCTTCAGCGCTAACCCTCGGATGATTAACGTCAATGTTTGACTACCTGCAATACCTCCCATACTAGCGACAACAGGCATCAATACCGCCAAGGCAACCACTTCTTGCAAAGTAGCCTCAAATAAGCCGATAAATGCACTTGCCAGAAAAGCGGTGAGCAAGTTTATCCCCAACCATAACGCACGCCCCTGGGCACTTTTTCTAACCGATGAGAACAAATCTTCATCCTCATCCATACCCGCACCTGCCATCAGCTGGCGTTCATGCTCTTCAAACGAGAGTTCGGCTGCGGTAGTGACATCCAGCCTACCTATCAGCTTTTGATTTTCATCTACCACCGGCAGTGCACCGAATCCAGAAAGCTGCACGGTTTTCGCTGCCATTGCGCAGTCTTCGGTGTCCCTTATAGTGGTCACATCTTCCAACGCTACATCGACCAAAGGTAAATGCTCTGGCAGTCCGTGTATCTGCGATATCTCTACTGCCAAAGAAAATTGACCAGAGCGGTTCGTCAAAAACAAGAGGTCGCAGTGTTTAGGGGTTTCCCTTCTAATCAACCGAAGCGCGTCTCTTACTTTCGCGTTACTTGGCAACGATAAAAATGAGTGCGATGCCCAGTGACCAATTTCCTCTTCACTATATTCGTTAGCTTGGGTGAAATACGCTTTTTGAACTTTATCCATCGCCAAAAATGCTTGTTCCACAAGCGCTTTGGGTAAAGAGTCGGCCAACTCCAATAAGTCATCAGCCTCAATGTCAAAAAACAACGTCTGCCATAACGATGGGTCTGTTGAATTAATCAAAACCTCTCGTGGGTCGCTGCGCATTTCTATCAGTACATCTAGCTTTTTCGCGTCGGCAATGGTGTCCCATAATGACAAACGCTCATCAATGGGAAGGGATTCCAGTAAAAGCGCCAACTCTTTTTCATCAGCTTGTGCTATCACTGTGGCGCTACCAAGAAGTTCTTCATTTGCGGGCGAGTGTTGAATCACTTCTTCAACCAATGTAGGCAATATTTCAGACATGCCGCATTCCTTAATTCCAAAAACTACGGCTACTGACGAGCATTGATTCAATAAAGTCACATTTTTTTATTTTTTTGTGACTTTTCTTCATGTGCCCTCGTCTTTTTAACCAATAGTTAAACTAAAGGCTATCTAGTAGGAGACATCGCAGTCTGTACATAATGTAGTGTCACGACAGACGCATCATCCTAACGGCATATGGGGTTGAAACGTGGACTTAGATGAAGAAAAGCTCAGGCACTTACTAAATGAAGATGTAGACGGGGTTAATGAGAACCAGTCTCTGGAAAAAGTATTATCCGATGGCAAAAAGGTTGTTGCGGTTAAAGATGTGGCGAGCTTATTTGTTGGATGGGTTTGGGTAGTATTTCTAGGGTTTGGCGCCTCTCTCTACTCGGCAAAAAGGCAATACGAAAAGCACGTATCAGCCAAGAAAAAACCTTTAAGAATAAAAAGTGAAACAAATTTAGATAAGGAATATTAGCATGGACCTCAATATATGGGCGCAGTCCTTCAGTAATGCATTTAACCGGTTTTGGACCGAAGTAGCCGGCTTTTTACCTAATTTAATTGCAACCGTAATCGTTGTGCTTTTTGGCCTGTTCGTGTCGAAGGTATTAACTAAATGGGTAGCAAAGCTTCTTGAAAAATTAGGGTTTGACTCGCTCTGCGAAAAGCTGGGTATTCACCGATTAATAAATTCCATGGGATTTAAAACTCGCGGTTCTGAGTTAATTGGCAAATTGCTTCACCTGTTTTTCATTCTGATAATTTTAGTAGCAGCTGCAGAAACCTTAGGGCTCGAACGCTTCTCGGCAATCCTTGACGAATTCATTCTTTATCTGCCTAAGCTATTTGGCGCACTGCTAATTGCCTTAATCGGACTTTTCATTGCTAAGACTGGTAAGAGTCAACTTGAGACGTCTTTAGAGAACGTTGGTGTTGAATACGGCGCCGCGGCAGGACGAGTGTTGCAACTTCTTGTTCTGTTCATAACCTTCTCTCTCGTTATTGGTCAGCTAGAGTTAGAAACAGAATTGTTGAATACAATTTTTACTGTGTTAATTGCGAGTTTAGGCATTGCGCTGGCCTTGGCACTGGGACTTGGTACGCAAACAGTGGCAAATAGTATTGTGTCTGGCATATACGCCCGTGAGCAATTACTGCCAGGCGATGAAGTAGAGTTTGAAGGTTTCGTTGGCAACGTAGTGTCGGTAAGCACAGTAAACACGTTATTGGAAAGCAAAGAGGGTAAACGTCTGAGCATTCCGAACCAAGACTTACTTTCAAGCAAGTTTGTAGTCACCAAGCTTGGAGCTACAAAGCGTACAGATAATAAAACGTGAGATAAGACATGAACGATCTAGAGAACGAAGTGATTCGTCTCTCTGATCGGCTGTCGCAACTCAGTGATGACGAATTAGTGCGTATTGCAAAATTGCAGCTTCCTTATGTGACTACAGCGTATGAAACTATATTTCACCGCTATCATAAAAAGTTACTGCAGATATGCTTCCGTTATTTGAAATCAGCCGAAGAAGCAGAAGAGACGGTAAATGATACGCTTCTGATTGTATTTAATAAAATCAACCAGTTCGAAGAGCGAGCAAAATTTCGAACTTGGTTGTACAAAATTGCACACAATCAAGCATTGACTCGCTTAAGAAAAAAACAAGCAGAACATGTTGAGCTTAATGAAGCGTTACCAGAAATAGAAAAACACGAGGAGCAATCTCAGCAAGACCATACTAATGAGCAACAACAACTGAACAAACTCCTGGACTTACTCAGTCTTGAAGAGCGTTCCATTGTTGTTTTTCGCATGACGGGAAATCTAGAGTTCTCCGAAATATCACAAATACTTGATGTAAAACTCAGTGCAGTGAAAATGCGGTATAAACGAGCCCTAGAAAAAATGGCAGTGTCTGCCAAGAAAAGTCACGTTAGCGAATAAAGTTTTCGGAGTATCAGGTTTATCTTTGCTGCCCTTCCAGCAAGATACAATCCCTTTATAGGGATGATCTGATACTCCCTTTTGGAGACAGACAATGACAAAACTTACTATAAATAAGTCTTGGGCTTTCATGGCGGTACTTTTGGTTGTAACTGCATTGGCGTTACATGCCTATCTGACCGAACGCAGCTCAACAGGGCTTCCCAATATTAACCCTGCTCCCGAAGTGACCTTGCGGTCGATGCCAAATTTTACTTCTATTCAAGATGTTAAAGAGAAAAAAGAACGTTTTTTTAATACGTTATATCCGCTTATTGAAGAGGAAAATCGCCATTTATTAAAAAAGCGTGCCGCGATAATAAAACTGCGCGAACAAGAGGTGTTAACCTCCCATCAATCGAAATGGCTTAATAAAATAATGTCACATTATGCCATTGACGAAACCCTGCCATTAGAGAATAAGTACGAGATTCTATTGCGCCGAGTAGACTATATTCCCCCTTCGCTTGTGTTAACCCAAGCGGCGATTGAGTCGGGCTGGGGAAGCTCTCGTTTTACACGCAAAGCGAATAACCTATTTGGACAGTGGTGTTTTGAAAAAGGATGTGGTGTGGTGCCGTCATCGCGAGATAAGGGCAAACAACACGAGTTGGCTAGCTTCAAATCTGTTAATGGTTCGATACGCGCTTACCTAAAGAACCTCAACACTCACTTTGCCTACATAGAGCTAAGAGAAACCCGGGCATATCTGAGAGAAGCTGATATTCCCCTAACGGGGCTCGCGCTCGCTAAAACCTTAACCCGTTACTCAGAGGAAGGCGATGCGTACGTTGACAAGGTATCAGCCTTCATAAAATTCAATAAACTATCCCGTTTTAATACCAGTTTTGAACAAAGTCTTGTAGCCTCAAACAATGAATAATTTTATTCCGCTGAGCTTGGTACAAAACTATAACGTTGAGGAGACTCGATGAACGATTTCATTGCTTTTGTAAACCGACCTGTCTTCGAGTTTATGTCTCGTGAATTCACGGTTGGCATGCTGATCCTAATCCCGTTAATGCTAATCGTGGCGGTATGGCTACTTAAATTCATTTCTAAAATTATTCCACGCTTGCTTATCAAAAATGGAGTAACACCCGACGCGGTGCACTTAATTAATCGCGTTGTGCAGATATTGGTGCTGGTCATGTTAGTGATAACCACCCTCGATATCTTGAATGTCCCGTTAACTGCTTTCGCCTTTGTATCAGGTGCAGTAGCGATTGGTGTTGGTTTTGGTGCGCAAAATATAATAAACAACTTTATAAGTGGCTGGATCTTGATGTGGGAGCGGCCAATTCGCATTGGAGACACATTAGAAGTAGATGATACCCGAGGCCGAGTAGAAGCCATTAATACCCGCTCAACGCGTATTCGCCGTGTAGATGGGGTGCATATGCTAGTCCCTAACAGCAAGCTGCTGGAAAATACAGTCATTAACTGGAATCTGGTGAATACTGAAACGCGAACCTCGGTAAAGGTAGGGGTTGCGTACGGCTCTTCAGTAAGAGAAGTGGAACAACTCATCTACAGTGCCGTAGGCAAGCTTGACGGTGTTCTAAAAACCCCGGCGCCCGCGGTAATGTTTGACGACTTTGGCGACAATGCCCTTAATTTTGAGGTGTACTATTGGCTAAATGCGAGCTCAGAGATGGAGCGGCGTAAGTCTCGTAGTGACCTTCGCTTTCTTATCTGTGAAGCCTTCGAAAAAGCGGGAATTGTGGTCGCCTTTCCGCAACGAGATGTTCATATTGATGGGGAGCTAGTACTGACTAAAACAGAACAGAATTGGCGTCCTTAATGCTGACACAAGATTTCTGCTAGCTGAACAGCTGCGACGCATCAGTGCATGCATCGCAGCCACGCCTTCGTTTTATTCGATTTCACCGATGATTGGTGCGTTTAATTTTATTCTCTGGCTGTTGCGGATAAACTTACTTCCCTGTTCAATCAATTGCTGGCCTTCCTTAATACGCTCAAATGCTTCCACTTGACGATCTTTGGATTTTTCAATCAACGAATTACCCTTTCTAACTTCATTGATGGCATCTTCCCACCGCTCTCCTATTGAAGAGAGTGTGGTCGCTTCAAACGCAACTTCTTTTGGACTAGTGGAAGCGCCTAGCTGTAGTACAGCCAACTGGTAAGCTTGCTTTGCCGCGATGATTTTCTCGGTTCCGGATTGAATAGATCCTTCACCCTCTCTAAGCATGGCACGCGCCTTCTCTAAATCTTTTTCACCTCTTGTTAATAATTTTTCCCCTCTCTCAGAAAGCTTTTTACCTTCTTCCCACATTCTATCTGGGTCATTTGTATAGTTTTCCATGCTAGGTGTTGAAGTACACCCCAATAGGATTACTACACTTGCAAAAACTAAAACCAAATATTTCATTTAATTCTCCTTACTACTAATCGATTCTAACTTAATTAATCTATTAGCTTTCGCTTTTAAACACGTTGTACTTAGAGTTGGACATCAAGATACCCACCGTCATTCCTATTGCAAATGCAGCACAAATCACAGCCGCAACCGGAACAGATAAACCGTTAAAACTTGACGCTATATAAGTATCTTGTTTACTTAAAAGAACACTTGCCGCAAACAAAAAAAGCAGTAAAAGCGATACCGTAGTTGCAATTACTCTCATTCTTTACCTCGTTTTTCTGGGTCTTGTCGTAATAGATGCGCCCCCGCGATCAAAAGTCACAAAACACGAAAAAATAAAATTAAAATTTTTTATCAAAAGTTGTGACTTCGACGTAGTAAAAATCGTCAGTAAGGGAAAGAAGAGGAGATTATATGAAAACTAAAGTCGCAATTTATTTGTCATTAGTTGCTTTACTAGGCGCTATACTTTTTCAAAATATTGATACAATCAGTCTTCAAATTTTGCTTTTTGAGTTTCAGATTCCGCTGGTTTTGTTAATGGTCGTTATGTTCGCGCTAGGAGCGTTAACCTACGGTTTGCTAGATTATTTTAGCGTTAAAAAGAAGAGGTAATGCGTCACTGACGCATTACCAATTCATGCTAATAACGAGTTGCGGGGTCTGAACTAAACCACCTGCCCTGCTGCCCAACCACTGCTCCACGCCCACTGGAAGTTAAAGCCACCGAGCCAACCAGTAACGTCAACCACTTCGCCAATGAAGTACAGGCCTTCGACATTTTTCGCCATCATGGTTTTTGATGATAGGTCATTGGTATCTACACCGCCTATAGTAACCTCGGCGGTGCGATATCCTTCTGTGCCGTTTGGCTTTATTTGCCAATTCTCTAGGGTGTCAGCAATGGCGTCGCACTCGCCGTGAGTCAGCTGTTTCACCGGCACGTTGCGCCAACTATGATACTCAATAAGGCTCTGTACCATACGCTTTGGAAATACTTTATTTAAACAGGTAGCAAGCAATGCGTCTGGCGTCTCTGTGCGTGCAGTCTGTAGAAGCGCCGTAGCATCGTCGTTAGGTAGCATGTTGATACTTAAGCTGTCACCCGCTTCCCAATAGCTGGAAATTTGGAGCATGGCAGGGCCGCTTAACCCTCGGTGGGTAAACAACATTGCCTCTTTAAACGTAGTGTCGTTGCAGCTGGCATATACATCAACTGCGATACCGCTAAGCTCTGCCAGTGTGTCTTTATCTTTATCGTGCAAGGTAAAAGGAACAAGTGCTGCACGAGTAGGTAAAACGTTAAGACCAAATTGCTGCGCTATTTTATAGCCAAATGGCGTGGCTCCTAGCTTGGGCATGCTTAAACCGCCGGTAGCAATTACAAGGGATTCACATTCATACTCATCATTCGAGGTTGTAAGTGAGTACCCACTTTCATTCTTTTCAACACTCAGAATCTCGCAACGAGTAGTAATCGTCACATCCGCTTTGTTGCACTCATTAAGCAGTAAATCGACGATCTCTTTGGCGCTATCATCACAAAACAGTTGGCCTAAGGTTTTTTCATGGTAGGCAATGCCATACTCGGCAACCAAGCCAATAAAGTCCCATTGAGTATAGCGACTTAGTGCCGACTTACAAAAATGAGGGTTTTGCGAAAGAAAGTTTTCAGGGCCTGCATACATGTTAGTGAAGTTACAGCGGCCACCTCCTGACATCAGGATTTTTCGGCCCACTTTTTTAGCGTGATCAAGCACTTCTACGCTGCGTCCGCGCGCGCCGGCCTGCGCCGCACAAAAAAGCCCTGCAGCTCCTGCACCAATAACAATTACATCGCGCTTGATCACAATTAACCTCTAGGAAAAACGGCCAATGGATGTGTGGTTATTAGCTGTACGAAAGCGCGAGTACCGGGCTTTATAGCATTTTCGTGGCTTACTCGTACTTTAAGCTCGTCGCCGCAATCTAAGACAACCGCGTAAAGCCGACTTTCGCCTTCGTAGCGTACCCATTCAACCGTACAGTTAGTTTCACTTAGTGCAGCATCTAAGCTTAAATCGTCAGGGCGTACCAACAAGTCTACGTTGCCGCTTGCACCTTGAAGCGGTGTGCCCGGCACATTACCAATATCGGTAACCACTGTTTTGTCTGTATTTGCTGCGCTGCTATCGAACGTCGCACTTAAGAAGCTCGCCTCGCCCATAAAACGCGCCACAAAACGGCTGGCAGGAGAAGAGTAACAGGCTTCAGGTGTGTCTAGTTGCTCAAGCACACCTTTGTTAAGTATACCCACTCTATCGCCAACGCTTAGCGCCTCTTCTTGATCGTGCGTTACCCAAATAGCAGGCACACCTGCTTTTTTTAAGGCATCGCGAATTTCCCAGCGCAAGCTGTCTTTTAGCGCAGCATCAAGGTTTGAAAGGGGTTCGTCTAGCAATACAAAGGAAGGTTCGTGAGCTAGCGTTCTTGCTAGCGCAACGCGCTGCTTTTGACCGCCAGAAAGACGTGCAGGTTTTGCATCGCGGAAGTTATCTAGGCCTAATAATTGAAGCCAATGATCGGCCAGCTTAGTGTCTTTTAAACGAAAGCAAACGTTCTGCTGAACGGTAAGATGAGGAAACAACGCAAAGTCTTGAAACACCATACCCACGTTACGCTTTTCAGGCGGAACATGTTTGTTTGCTGTACTTTCCCATTCACCTAGGCTCATCGCACCTTCTGAAATAGGAATAAGCCCAGCCAACGCTTGCAAAATGGTGGTTTTACCGCAGCCGGTTGGCCCCACCAGCATCAGGATTTCGTCTTGTCCAAGCTCAAGATTTAACTTGTCGACAACGCGGGTAGACCCATAATTCACAGACAAATTATTTACACTAAGCATTACGAACGATCATCCTCGGTAACGGTAAACTGGGCTTTTCTTTCGCCCGACAGCATGAGAATTAACCCCACACCTGATAATAAAACAAGTAAAAGCCCTGGCACGGCTGCGCGGCCAAAGTAACCCGCTTCGTAAACACGCCACATATAGGTAGCTAAGGTTTCAAATCCTGTAGGTCCTAACATTAGCGTTGCAGGTAGTTCGCGCATGGCTTCTAAGAACACAAGCGCTGCGCCCGCTATCATACCACGAAGGGTTAACGGCAGCGTAATTCGCATAAATGCCTCACGCGGGCTAGCGCCCAGCACGCGAGCGGCTTTTACCAGACCTGAATCAATATTCTCAGCCGTACTTCTTACACTTCCCACAGCAAGTGGGATAAAGCGCAGTACATAAGCCATTGATATAGCGCAGGTAAATATTTAAGCCCTACGTATACCAGCGCCGTTCCCATAACGATACCAGGTACACCAAAACCAAAATAAGTAATACGCTCCATAACGCGCCCTGCCTTACCCGCAATAGCGGCATGGGCAACTGGAATAGCCAGCAATACGGCAACCACCGCGGCAATAAAAGACGCGTGAGCAGAGTTCCATGCGTAGCTTAACTCGAACCCCCCAGTGCCTTCACGTATTAACCAAAGGGTAAAAATGGCTAACGGAAGCACTATAGCTAACAGCACTATCGGCATAGTAGCGAGCAACATAAGGTTGCGCTGCCATCGTCCAGGAAAGAGTGATAAATGCCTGCCGGGACGCTCTGAGGCGCCGCTGATGCGGCTTTCAATAAATAGAATTAGCCCGACAATAACCATAAGCTGTAAGCTCAGCATCGCCGCCTGACTCAAGCCAAAGGCATTGTATTCAACAAAAATAACGCGGGTGAAAGTGTCAAAGCCCATAATGGCCGGCGTGCCAAAGTCAGATAGTGCATAAAGCGCAGCAAGTAAAGCGCCTGCCGCTACGCTATTTACCACGCGCGGTAGCACAACACGCCATAGGCTAGCGCCTAACGAGAGCCCTAACGTGCGAGCCGCATTCACCAAGCTTGCATCTAAGCTTAACAGGCTAGAACGGGTGGTCATCATCACAAAGGGGTAAGTGTAAAAACTCATCACTAACGCAGAGCCCCACAAGCCGCTGATGGGCGGCGTGGTAATACCTAAAATATTTTCTATTTCACCGCCTCTGCCAAATGAGAAGTACATAGCAAACGCGCCGATATAACTAGGTAGTGCCAGTGGCGCGGCAAGTAAAATTAACCAAAAGCGCTTAAACGGCATTTGCACATAGGCAGTGAGAAAGGCAAGCGGCACACCAATTAGCACCGAACCAATAATGGTAAGTACCACCAGTGAAACCGTGTTACCTAGAACACGAAGATTATGGGTATCGAAAAGTTGCGCACTGTCTTGGGCTAAAGAAAATAAAACGCCGACGGGCAATAAAGCCATCAGCGCAATAAGCAGTGCCAGTGGATACGACTTTGGCCAGTTTGTCACAGTACGCCAACTTCCCTCATAAGGTTAAGTGTGGGGCGTAAATCAGCCAGCTTACGAAGGTCCATTTCAGGCGGCGAAAGCGTGCTCAAACTTGCTAAGCCTTGCGGCTGGTCGACGCCCTGAACAAGCGGTATTTCGTAGGCTTCACGAGCAAGATACGACTGCACTTCCTGCGACAGTAAGTAACGAATAAAGTTAACCGGTAAGTCGCCTTCGCTTAATGCCACAATACCAGACGCATTCACTAAGCAACCGGCATCGCCTTTAGTGTAAGCTAGCGCTACATTCGCATCGGGCTTGCCTGACTTAAGGCGCAGTGTGTAATAGTGATTAGCAAAACCAATATCCACTTCGCCACGCTCAACGCCCATTACCACGCCAAGTTCGCCCGCATACTTTTTAGAATGCTTATTGATGCCTTTAAGCCACGACTTTGTCGCTTTATCACCCTCTAAAATACGCATAGCAGTAACAAAAGATTGGAACGACGAATAAGCGGGTGCCCAACCTATTTTTAGGTCGCTATCAGCAAGCGCCATTACGCTTTCGGGTATCTGCTCTGGCTTAACGCGCTCGGTGTTGTACGGCAGCGTGCGTACTCGGCCCGTTACCGGTGACCAGCTGGGATATTGAAAATCTTCACGAAGCTGTGCCGTTAAATCGTTAGGCAATGGCTTGGCGGCACCGATGTCCGTCACCACACCAATTGAGCCAGTATCTACTGCCCAAAAAAGGTCTGCGCGTTTAACGCCCGCTTTGGTTTCAGCCACAATCGTGTTCGCCAATGCTGCTGAGCCACCACGTCTTACCTTTAAATTTAACTTCGGGTTGCGCTTTTCAATGGCTTTAAGAACATTCTCGTACAAGCCGCCTTCACCGCGCCCCAAGTACAAGGCGAGATCACCTTCTAATTTAGGCAGGGATTCTACTGACACACTACCGGTTTGTGTCATAGCGTTTGCAAAGCCTAGCGGCAAGCCAGATAAAGCACCGGCTGCAGCTAAGCCTTGTAAGAATGTTCTACGTTGCATACACCTTCCTTAAAATACGTCTTTACGACTTTGTTCTACTTCAACCAAAAGTGCGCGAGGCCTGCATAGACTCTACGACCTTACGAACTGAATCAACGCCAGTGTCTTTTGAGATAGCTTGTGGAAGCGTTACGTTAAAGTCTTTCTCCAAGTCTTCAACCAAAGCTGCGTTTTTCGCAATCAAGTCACCTTCCACACCTTCAAATCGTTGAAGGTAAGTATCGTGAACGAGTGTAGTTGCTACTTCGTGAAGCTGTTCCGCGTACTTAGCAACAACACGATCAAGACGTGTTTTAATATCGTCGATAACTTCAGGGCCTGTGGTAGGTTCTTTTTCGGTGGTTTGAACCTTGTTCACTAAGCCTTTCTTTTGATACTGGGACGCAAGTTTAACTGCGCCTAACGCCTGCCACAAGGCATGATTTAGCTTCTCTTGCTCTACGCGCACGTCTGCAACAGGCTTGCCTTCATCAATGGCGACTTTCACACCATAAATACCTTGCCAAATAGAGGCGTAAATAGGCACATACTGGGTTTCAATAGCAGAGTGAAAATCCACCTCTTCCCAATACTCAATCAGTGCATCGGTCTTAAGCGATTTATCTTTTGCTTCATACGCATCAACAACACTGCCAAACTTGCTTTCTAACCAATGTACCTCTTCCGTATATTCGCCGATGTGCGCGTGAAGATTGTTCACGTGATCGCCAATGGCACCGTTAGCAAGCGCCTGAGAAGATAGCATCGAGAAAGTGACCGCAGAAGCCAGTACCAGAGCACTCATTTTTTTCAGTGTTGTTGTCATAATTATTCCTAAAACGTTTGTCTTTTCACGCAAATGATACTTATTATCATTAAGCAAGTAAAGGTAACTGAACGAGCCCACATGCTAAGTAACGTAGTGTGTTAGCCCTTATTTTTTCTGCACTTTCGACACAGAATACTGCATTTTAGTTCATTAACCTTCACTGAACGTACTGATATTCAACGCTATTTACAGAGCACCAGATCATACATAGGTTACATTTTAATGAAAATGGCGACCAAGTATACGCTTAAGTCAATTGACCTATTCACAAACATCTAAACGAAAAAAGCCCGCAACCTTAGTTGCGGGCTCTTGATATTATTAACGCCGTAGTATCGGTCTTACAGGCTATCTAGCATGGTTTGCGCATCGCTAACGTCGAAACGACCTGGGTCTTCAACGTTTAGCTTTTTCACTTCGCCATCTTCCACAAGCATGGAATAACGTAACGAACGCAAGCCGCCGAAATTGCCCGTGCTCATGTCTAAGCCAATTTGCTTGGTAAAGAAACCATTGCCGTCTGCCAGCATTATGATCTCTTCAGCGTTGCTCGCTTTGCCCCATGCATCCATAACAAATGCATCGTTCACGCTTAAGCAAATAATACTATCAATACCTTTGGCTTTAAGCTTATCAGCAAGCGCTACATAGCCCGGTAAATGGGCTTGAGAACAGGTCGGTGTAAATGCACCGGGTACCGCAAACAATACAACGCGTTTATCCGAAAACAGTTCGTTCGTTCCTGGGTTGGTTATTTCGCCGTTTTCTAAAAGGCTAAAATCTACTTCAGGCAAAGTGCCCCCAACTTGTATCATGCTACTCTCCTAGATTTTTTTGACACAAATACACATCAAATCTGTGCTTTTTGCTTTCAATAGCCATTGATGCTTTTATTCCTGCCAGCACGTCTGCACTGTTTGGGCGTTTCACCACTACCCGGTGCGTGGCTAGCTCTAGTGCTGGCGGTAACAGCGCATCTGCGTCTGGGTCATGACCAAGCAGTTGCTGAAACAGCCGCATTTCCTTTTTCACCAAGGCTGACTTCTTTTTGTGTGGGAACATGGGGTCTAAGTAAATAGCGTTCACATTCTCACCAGTGAAGTATTGCATTACCTCAGCACTATTTCCATGTTGAAGCGACATTTTAGCTGCAAGTTCCGGAAAACTAAGCGCTAATCTGCGAATACCATCTTCAAGCAAGGCGGCAACCACGGGCGATCGCTCTATCATAGTGACCTTGCAGCCAACGCTTACCAATACAAAGGCATCACGACCTAGCCCAGGCGTTGCATCCACTACGTGCCATGCTTCATTGCCTTTAAGACCAATGGCCTTAACAATGGGCTCTTTGCGCCCACCGCCGTGCTGCTTGCGATACAAACTAGCCGGCGAAGCAAAATCAACCTCTACCGGATTCACTTTTTTCTCACCTGCGTCGGCAAGTCCAAGCACGCCGTTTTGTACCTGCAAATACAGGCCTTCGCTATGCTTTTCACTACTGCTAACAACAGGAAAACCCCACTTTTCGCTGATTGCACTAATTAATGCAGCGTCATCCCTATTGGCGTCATCACAAATAATTAAAGGCACATGATTAAGCATGACCGTACTGTTCCTTATGCCCTATCCATCTATTAATGATGGCTTGAGCGTGAGAGGGGTATTTGTCCCAAAGGGTATAGGCAATTTCCTGAACCTTAGGGATAAGAGCGGCGTCGCGTACTAGGTCTGCTATTTTAAGCTCGGCCATTCCCGTTTGCTTAGTACCCATAAATTCACCCGGGCCACGAATTTCCAAATCGCGCTGGGCAATATAAAAACCGTCGTTAGATTCGCGCAATACGCCAAGGCGCTGAGTAGCGGTTTTCGATAGTGGGCTCTGGTACATAAGTACACACTGACTTTCTACTGCACCACGCCCCACTCGGCCTCTAAGCTGGTGAAGCTGCGCTAAACCCAATCGTTCAGGGTTTTCAATGATCATGATGCTGGCATTAGGTACGTCTACGCCTACTTCAATAACGGTAGTCGCTACCAATAAATCCAGCTTTCCGTCTTTAAAGTCGGCCATAACCTGCGCTTTTTCAGCAGGCTTTAAACGCCCGTGTACCAAACCAACGTGTAAGTCTGGCAGCGCGGTACGAAGGGTAACCGCAGCGTCTTCTGCTGCCTGACACTCCAACACTTCCGATTCATCAATAAGCGTACACACCCAATAGGCTTGGCGGCCGTTTTCTTTACAGGCCTGACGTACGCGCTCAATTACATCGGCGCGGCGTGTATCGGGTAATACCACGGTTTGCACCGGTGTTCTGCCTGGTGGCAACTCATCAATAACCGAGGTGTCTAAATCGGCATAGGCTGTCATGGCCAACGTTCTTGGAATAGGCGTTGCCGTCATAATTAGCTGATGAGGGTAGCGACCTTGCTGTTCGCCTTTATCGCGCAGGGCCAAACGCTGATGTACACCAAAACGGTGCTGCTCATCCACAATAACCAGCGCTAACTGCTGGTAGTTCACGCTTTCTTGGAAAATAGCATGGGTACCCACCAACATTTGAATATCACCGGCTTCTAACCGCGCTAATACTTCATTACGGGCTTTGCCTTTAAGCTTTCCGGCAAGCCAACCTACCTCTATTCCCAAAGGCTCTAGCCATCCGCGAAAGTTATTGGCGTGCTGTTCTGCCAATAGCTCTGTGGGCGCCATTAACGCTACCTGATGTCCTGCCCCAATGGCTGATAACGCTGCCAGTGCGGCAACCAAGGTTTTACCTGAGCCAACGTCTCCTTGAACCAAGCGCATCATGGGTCGCGCATGCTGCATATCTTTTTGAATGTCTTGTACCACGCGAGCCTGAGCACCCGTTGGTGAAAATGGTAATTGGGCAAGCATTTTATCGATAAGCGGCTGATTCACCTTAATGGGAATGCCAGGCTGCGCATCTGATAGCTTTCGCACTTTAAGCACACTAAGGTGATGAGACAGCAGCTCTTCCAGAATTAACCGATACTGGGCAGGGTGCAACCCCTCTTCCATTTCGTGAACGTCGACATCAGGCGGCGGCCTGTGTACCAGATGAAGGGCCTCGTTCAGGCTTATTTGATTATCGTAAATACCGTCGGGCAGCAAATCGGCCAGCGCCCCTTTATCCAAAAGCTTTAAAGCTTGGTCAGTCAAATTACGAAGGGTTAGCTGTTTTACACCGTCGGTAGTGGGATAAACCGGGGTTAGTGATTCTTCTGATGGTGGCGCGTCTTCATCCACAAGCTTAAACTCTGGGTGCATCATCTCAATGCCCCACTTGCCAGTACGCACTTCTCCAAAACAGCGCACCGTGTTGCCTGGTGTCATGATTGAACGCTGCACCGCACCAAAGTGGAAAAAGCGTAAGGTTATGGTACCAGTACCGTCGCTAAGCTTGACCACCAGCATGCGCTTCTTGCCATATTGAATGTCGGCGCTCATTACCTGGCCCTGCACGCTTACATGAGTAAACGGGCGGCACTCTGCCACGCTATAAATACGGGTTCTGTCTTCGTAGCGGTGAGGAAGATGAAACAGAATATCTTGAAGGGTAAACAAACCTATTTTGTTAAGCTTTTCTGCCACCTTTGCGCCTACGCCTTTAAGCGCAGTAATGGGTGTAGTGGCCAGTGCTTGCATCAAGCGATATCCTTCTTTTGGAACATTAACTATTTAACCTTTGAATTGGCACAAGCTGGTGTTATTCAACATGTTATAGGAAAAGAAGTGTAAAGGATTGTTGAGGGGTTGGCGAGTACGCTTTAGGCCAGTTTTTTACGCTGGCCCCTATACAAGTACGAGCAAAACTAAAAGTGCTACCAATAGGTTAGGCCCTAGTCGGCCTCTAGCGCGTTTGCTTCTGCTTTTGTGATCTGCATTTCTTTCCACCAGCTATCGTCGGCATCCACTTCACCAATGGCGTTAATAGCAGGCAAAGGCAAACCTTTGCGTTGGCAAAGTTTATACAAACGCGGGTAACCATTTTGAAAGGCCAATGCTTGGCACTCTTCTTCTGGTAACTGCTGGGTGTTATACATACCTGCAATAGTACGTTGGCGCTGGGCTTCGTAAAGTACTAGCGCTGCGGCTACCGATACGTTCAACGACTGCACCATGCCCATCATAGGAATAACAATGTCGTGATCGGCAACGGCTTTCGCCTCATCAGAGGCACCGTATTTCTCTTGACCAAACAAAATAGCCGTAGGCTTGGTGTAATCAATATCACGAAAATCGACAGCGGTATCAGATAAGTGGGTTACCAGTACCTGCATGCCTTGGCCTTTTAGTTCAGCCATCGCGTCGTTGATATTATCGTGATTGGTTTGACGCACCCATTGTTGGCTGCCCATAGCGGTGCCGCGACGAAACTGGTATTTCTTTTCCCACACGGTGTGAACGCGATGAATACCCACTGCATCACAGGTTCTCACTACTGCAGATACGTTATGCGGCTTGTGTACATTTTCAAGGCAAACCGTAAGATCTGTTTGCCTTCTTTCCAGCACTTGTCTTATGCGCTGGTAACGCTCAGGTGACATGGCTTACTCCGGCAGTTCCATTACACCATCAATTTCAATTTGTGCACCTTTAGGCAATGCCGACACCTGAACGGCTGCGCGTGCTGGGTAAGGCTTGGTGAAGTAACGGCTCATAATTTCATTAACCGTTGCAAAGTGACCTAGGTCGATAAGGAAGATGTTCACCTTCACTAAGTCATTTGTAGTGCCGCCCGCAGCGTCACACACCGCTTTAATGTTCTCAAAAACTTGTACAGCTTGCGCTTCAAAGTCGTCAGAAACCATTTCCATAGTTTCAGCAACAAGAGGAATTTGACCTGAAAGATAAACGGTAGTGCCTGCTTTAACCGCTTGGCTGTAAGTACCAATAGCAGCAGGTGCCTTATCGGTCTGAATAATAGACTTAGACATAGTAGTTCCTAAATAATGTAATAATTAGTGTCGTGATTGACTATGACGAGACACTCTTTGAACTTCCGGCATAGTACGTATTTTCTTCATTACGCGAGCCAAGTGCACACGGTTGTGCGTGGTAAGTTCAAGGTCAATAAAGTAGATATTACTCTCTTTCTCTTCAGTTTGCAGACCAATGATATTGGAATCGCACCCTGAAATGGTGTTCGTTAAAGTTGCCAGTGTGCCCTGATGGTTAAACAACTCTATACGCAATGACGCTTTAAATTCGCCTTGCGGGTTGTCGTCCCACTGCATGGGCAATACGCGTTGAGGTTCTTCTCGCGTAAGCTTGCGAATATTGTTACACCCAATTTGGTGAATAGTCATGCCGCGGCCTGGGCTTAAAACCGCTACAATTTCATCGTCTGGAATAGGATGGCAACAACGAGAATAGTGAACAAGCAGGCCTTCTGTGCCGCGAATAGCCACATTACCTTTCTTGTCTGATAAGTCTGTTGTGCTTTCACCCAATAAACGGCGCGCTACAATTGCGCTTAGCTCGTTACCAAGCCCGATATCTACTAGCAAATCGTCAAAATTAGCATGCTTAGTTTCGGCCACCACACGTTCGATATCTTCGTTTGGAATATCGTCTAATTTCACGCTGCCTAACGCATGGCGAAGTAGACGGTTACCCATGTTGACCGCTTCTTGAGAGTGCTGTTTACGCAGATACTGACGAATACGGGTTCGCGCGCGAGCGCTCACAACAAAGTTTAGCCAGTTCGCATTAGGCTTCGCTTTCGGCGAGGTAATAATTTCCACGGTTTGACCGTTTTCAAGCGGCTTGCTTAAGCTAAAGTTTCTGCGCTCTACGCGCACACCTACGCAGGTATTACCCACATCGGAATGCACGGCATAAGCGAAGTCAACGGCGGTTGCGCCCATTGGCAACTCGATAATACGTCCGTCTGGTGTAAATACGTAAATTTCATCAGGGAACAGGTCGGTTTTTACCGATTCGATGAATTCAAAGGATGAGCTGGCCGATTGCTGAAGCTCAAGCAGGCTTTGCATCCACTTGCGCGCTCGAAGCTGTGCAGTGGTGCCATTATCGCCAGGCTCTTTGTAAAGCCAGTGCGCCGCCACTCCTTTGTCTGCCATTTGGTCCATTTCCTGGGTTCGAATTTGAATTTCCACAGGAATGCCGTGCGGGCCAATTAATGACGTATGCAACGACTGATAGCCGTTGGTTCGAGGGATAGCGATATAATCTTTAAAACGGTTTTCAATAGGCTTGTACAGCCCATGCATAGCACCGAGGGCGCGATAACAGTTATCTACCGATTGAACAACGATGCGAAACGCATAAATATCCATTACCTCATTGAACATAAGTTCTTTGTTTTTCATTTTGCGGTAAATGGAATACAAGTGTTTTTCGCGACCCAATACATTCGACTCAATTTGGTAGGCGTCTAAACGAGTGTTCAGCTCTTCGCGAATGTTTTCGATAATCTCTTTACGATTACCGCGGGCCTGGCGCACAGCAGACTTTAGTGCGCGATGGCGCATAGGATACATGGCCTGAAAACCTAAATCTTCAAGCTCATTTTTAATGTCGTGAATACCCAAGCGGTGGGCGATTGGCGCGTAGATCTCTAGCGTTTCTAGCGCAATGCGGCGGCGCTTGTCTGGTCGTAATGACCCGAGCGTGCGCATGTTGTGCGTGCGATCAGCAAGCTTGATAAGAATAACCCTGATGTCTTGCACCATGGCCATCATCATTTTACGGAAGTTCTCCGCCTGCGCTTCCTGTTTAGTGCTAAACGCGAGTTTATCTAGCTTACTAACACCTTCTACCAGTTCAGCAACGGTATCGCCAAAAGCTTCGGCTAAGTCTTCTTTGCTGTAATGGGTATCTTCAATAACGTCGTGAAGGAGTGCCGCCATGATCGTTTCGTGATCAAGGTGCATGTCAGCCAAAATACCGGCAACTGCAACTGGGTGAGTAATGTACGGATCGCCGCTTGAACGCATTTGTCCGTCATGCGCTTCTTGCGCAAGCACAAAAGATTCTTGTACCAACTGAACGCGGTCGGCTGGTAAGTACTCTAAAACTTTCTGCTTTAAACCTTCAAACAAATACACAGTGAAGCGTGACCCTTATCTAACGTTACAACCCTAAGAATACGTTTAATTGTGCAAGAAGCCAATACGCCAAAAGTAAAGCGCCAGTGCTTTTTTCAAAGCACTGGCGCTAAAATACCGATAAAACCGTTAAAAAGAGGTTTTATTGATCAGATAGGATGTTTGCTACTGATGCAAATTCAGCATGTTCTTGCTGCTCTTGAGCTTGAAGTTCTGCTTGTTCAAGCGTAGCAGCCGTTACCAAACCTTCTTCAATTTCACGAAGTGCTGTAACAGTTGGCTTATCGTTTTGAACGTCAACCATAGGATCTTTGCCTTCAGTGGCAATTTGACGTGCACGGCGTGCAGCAACAAGCACTAGGTCAAAGCGGTTACCAATTTTATCTACGGCATCTTCTACAGTTACGCGAGCCATGTATTTCTCCGAAAATTAGGTTGAGCAAGTTATTCAAAAAACGGCCGCGTAGTATACACAGATACGTGGCGCGATCCTAGCGTTTTGTTTGAATTTGAAGCAGTCAGATCATGCAATTTATGCAGCGATCGTTCGATGCTAAAACAAAACACGTGTTGTTAAGTTAAGCTTACGCGCTACCGAGCAGTTCGTCCAATAGCACTTGATGGCGCATTTGTTGTTTTCCCGTGCGAAGTCGCTGTGCTGTAACGATGGCTTCCAAATCGTTTAATGCAGTCGCGAAGTCGTCGTTGATAATTACACTTTCGAATTCATTGAAATGAGACATTTCAGCTACGGCTTGCGCCATACGCCCTGCAATGACTTCTTCACTGTCTTGACCGCGATTATTTAAACGCTGCTCTAGCACGTCGAGTGAAGGCGGAAGAATGAAAATACCGCATGTGTCTGGCATAAGCTTTTTAACTTGGCGCGCGCCCTGCCAATCGATATCTAGAAATACGTCAATGCCACGGTGCAAAGTTTGTTCAATTGTCACGCGGGATGTGCCGTAATAATTGCCAAATACTTCTGCGTATTCAAAAAACACACCCTGTTCAATCAGCGCTTCAAACTGCTCTCGGCTCACAAAATGGTAGTGCACGCCGTCGACTTCACCCGGACGAGGTTGACGTGTTGTATGAGATACAGACACCTGCATTGGCGTAGCTGTATTGCTTTCATACTTTTCCATTAGCGCCTTTATAAGGCTTGATTTTCCTGCTCCAGAAGGAGCTGCAAGAATGAATAAGTTGCCGAGTAGTGAAGCCATAGGGTATTAAAATTCTTTCAAAATGTGGTGATTTCAAGTGGCAATGATAGCATATTAAGCGGTTGTGCCGTACCTTTCATTGCATAGTGAAAACTTGGATCACTTTACCAAGCTTATGCCGATGGGTTACCACAGCAAAAATTAATGGGGTCAGAGTACTTTTTCTGGCCCTAAATGTACTCTGACCCCAAAACTAGGAAATAAAGCATGACTCAGCAACTTCTGCCGTGCGTAGAGATAAACCCATCCACTACGCCTGATGCCTGCGTTATCTGGCTTCACGGTCTTGGCGATTCAGGCCATGGTTTTGCGCCTATTGTGCCCGAGCTAAAATTACCCGAATCAATGGCGGTTAAATTTCTCTTTCCTCACGCTCCAGAACGCCCTGTGACTATCAATGGCGGCATGAGAATGCGCGCTTGGTACGATATCAAATCGTTAGATTTTGAAAGCCGTGCGGACTTAGAAGGTGTAAAAGAGTCGGCTGCTCAGGTAGAAGCGCTTATCGAAGCACAAATTGAAAGTGGCATTCCTAGCGAACGTATTGTACTTGCAGGATTTTCTCAGGGCGGTGTTATTGCTCTGCACTTAGCACCTAGATATGCCAATAAATTTGCAGGTGTTATCGCTCTATCTACCTACATGTGCGAGCCATCACTTCTTGGAAGCGAAGCAAACGATATAAACCGTGAAACGCCAATTATGATGGCACATGGTGAGCAAGACGAAGTGGTGCCGGTATTTATGGGCAATGCTGCGTTTAAAACGCTGAGCGGAAGTGGCTTTAATGCCACGTGGCAGACTTACACCATGCAGCACAATGTTTGTATGCAAGAGCTTAACGACATAAGTGCTTGGCTTCAAAAAGTTCTAGGGTAATGCCTTAAGAGCCTGTTGGTTCTTGCTGCAAATTACGTTCATATAATAAAGATCAACGATGGAATGGTCTCCCCCCTCAAACGGCATCGCAATGTGCCAAACTTGGAATTGAACAATCAAGTTAACAAGGTGAGGAGACCCAA